>Ga0187893_10000255_pt1 | contig 137262 bp, 121 predicted proteins | sample MA1701074metaG_FD_139574 | JGI IMG/M metagenome (GOLD analysis project Ga0187893, IMG submission 139574) | White microbial mat communities from a basaltic lava cave in the Kipuka Kanohina Cave System on the Island of Hawaii, USA - MA170107-4 metaG ...
ACCGTCAGAGGACCGCCCTCCGCCTTGACCCTCCTCTCCTCGAATGCTTTGACTCTCGCTGCCATCCGTTCATCGAGCTTCACAGCTTGCGGGTCGGTTCCAAGGCGTACTTTCGCGAGAATCCTCTCCGCTTCGTCTCGGGCTTCCGCGAGAGTGATGCCCGCGCCTCGGCTACCGTCGGCTCTCCACGAGCCGAGCGTGTACCGGCGTTGCAGTCCCTTGAAGCGATAGAACACCGCCCAAGTTTTCGTGCCCTTCGGCGTCAGGCGCAGGACGAGGCCAGTTACCTTCTCGTCCCACACGTCCAGGCGGCGCTCGGCGTTCATGCCACGGATCGCCCTGTCGGTGAGTTCTAGGGCCATCGGCTGCTTCACCCCCGCTCTGCTGCTACCCCATGACGACGCGCCCACGATCCTCGCGGCGGCACCTGGAGGTCGGGCCATTGTACCTCTGGGGTAGCACCGGGGTAGCAGTTTCTCCGAAGCTTGCTGAAACTGCCAAAACCAGCTTGAAACCGAACAATGACCAACAGGGGCTTGGCGAATCGACACCGGCGCGGTTCCATTTGGTTTCACGACGATTCGGCCAATGCGGCGTGTATCAAGGTTGTGGCCCTGGAGGCCGCGGGTTCAAATCCCGTCATCCACCCCAATCCCCACCCGCGGGCTACCACTCCATCTCGAATACGCAGGCCTCGTCCCCGGCGCAGTGGCAGGCCACCTCGCGCACGACCACGGGCCCCGGCACCCGCATCATGCGGAGCGCCTCCTCGTAGTAGCCGCGTCCGCTGACGCAGAACACCGGCGAGAACTCGGAGTAGCGCGTGATGCGGATCCGCCCGCTGCGCTCCCCCAGCCTCTCGTAGCGCGACTTGCCGAAGTCCTGGAACGCCCGGTGCACGGTGGACATCGCCTGGAAGAACTCGTGGGCCTGGGTCGGCGCATAGCGCTCGTAGATCTTCGCCAGGTTGTGCTCGGCCGAGTGCACGCCCAGCGCATGGAAGATGGCCTCGGCGTCGCCGTCCGCGGCGGCCGCGAGCGCGCGGTCGATGCGCACCAGCTCGCTGAACAGGATCGTGTCGGCGTCGCCCTGCGGGGGCCGCTCCACGAGAGCGAGCGCCGCGGCGTCCAGGTGCGGCCGCAGCGTGGCCGTCACGTCCGGCCAGCGCTTGGCCGCCCACGACAGGTGGGCGTGGAGGATGTGGGCCCGGACGCGCGCCTTCGTCCCCAGTCGTTCGTGGCGTCGATCCATAGGAGGCGGCGCCGGCGAGTATAGAGTATCGGGCGCGCCCCATGCGCCAGCTCCTGCTCATCAGCACGTCCAGCGTCTTCGGCACGGGCTACCTCGAACACGCCGGCTCCGAGCTGCGCGCCATCCTGGGCGAGCGCCGGCGCGTGCTCTTCATTCCTTATGCGCTGCGCGATCACAACGGCTATGCGGCCAAGGCGCGCACGGCGTTCGAAGGCCTCAGCTACCGCCTCGATTCGATCCACGAGTCCGCCAACCCCTCCCGCGCCGTGGCCGAAGCCGAGGCGGTCTTCTGCGGGGGTGGCAACACCTTCCGCCTGCTGGACGCGATGTACCGCTACGACCTGCTGCCCGCAGTCCGGGAGCGCGTCGCCGCCGGCATGCCCTACACCGGCGCCAGCGCGGGCAGCAACCTGGCGGGACCCACCATCCGCACCACCAACGACATGCCGATCGTCCAGCCGCCGTCGTTCGACGCCCTGGGCCTGGTCTCGTTCCAGATCAACCCGCACTACCTCGACCCCGATCCCGGCTCGAAGCACATGGGCGAGACGCGCGAGGCGCGGCTCAACGAGTTCCACGAGGAGAACAAGGCGCCCGTGGTCGGCCTGCGCGAGGGCGCGATGCTGCGCGTCGCGGGCGCCAAGGTCGAGCTGCGGGGGCTCGCGGGCGCCCGGATCTTCCGCAAGGGCCAGGCGCCGATCGAGGTCGCGCCGCCGGCGTCGATCGAGGGCCTGCTGGTCTAGGGCGCGCGCAGGGCCTGCATCGGCTCGACTGCCACGGCCCGGCGTGCCGGAAGGAAGCACGCCACGACTCCGACGCTCAGCAGCACCGCCAGGGATCCGACGAAACACAACGGATCCGTGGGCTCGATGCCGAACAGCAGCCGCGACACCAGGCGCGACAGGCCGAGCGCGGCGACCAGCCCGATGCCGAGCGGGGCGGGCATGTACACGTCGTTCGCCGAAGGGAAGTCCGGCAGCGGCGGCAGCACGCCTACGACCTGGTGCGGCCGGTCGTTCATCTGGAAGCTGCGGCCGAGCACCGCGGGATCGCCGCCGAAGGCCTGCTTCCAGTAGGCGTGGCTGAGCAGCAGCACCGGCTCGGCGCCGTGGCCCTCGTCCTCGGGACGGAACAGGCGGCCATGCACGGGCAGCACGCCGAGCAGGTCGAAGAAACCCGAGGAAACCACGGCGGTGCGCACGCGCAGCGGTTCCTCGCCGCCCAGCAGCGTGAAGGTCATCGAGTGGAACTCGCTGACCGCGTCCAGGCTGCGGGACAGCCGCCGCAGCTCCGCGACCTCGAGCACCGAGAAGCCGATGTCGCCCCCGCCGACCTTGGGCAGCTCCTGGCGCAGGGCCACGATGCGGTCGCCGTGGGCGTAGGGCAACGGCCGCAGCAGCACCCCGTTCACCACGCTGAAGATCGCGCTGTTGGCGCCGATGCCCAGGCCCAGCGTCAGCACGACGACGGCGGTGTAGCCGGGGTTGCGGACGAGGCCGCGCAGCCCGACGCGGCAGTCCTGGACCAGCGTGTCCACGAAGTGCACGCCCCAGGACTCGCGGCACTCTTCCTTCACGCAGTCGACGCTGCCGAAGGCGATGCTGGCCGCGCGGCGCGCCTCCTCGGGGCTCATGCCGGCGCGCTGGTTCTCCTCCACCTGTTGCTCGAAGTGGGACCACAGCTCCTCGTTCATGTCGCGCTCGAGGCGCCCGCGCTGGACGAAGGCACGCAGTCGAAACGGCAGCGAGCGGAGCAGGTCGAGCATCGCCCTATGCCGTTTGCAGTACGCGGGCCACGGCCGCGGCCATGCGCTGCCAGGTATCGGTCTCTGCCTCGAGCTGCTTGCGGCCCGCCTTGCTGAGGCGGTAGAAGCGGGCGCGGCGGTTGTTCTCGGAGGCGCCCCATTCCGCGGCAATGAAGCCCTCGCGCTCGAGGCGGTACAGGGCCGGGTAGAGCGAGCCCTGGTTCACCCGCAGGACGTCCTCGGACACGGCTTGCAGGCGCTGCGCGATGCCCCAGCCGTGCTGAGGCCCCGCGGCCAGGATCCGCAAGACCAGGAGGTCCAAGGTCCCCTGCAGCAGGTCGAGATTGGGCTTCTCCACGCGGCACCTCCTGTAGACAACCTACAGTTCGACTTGTCGAATGTCAACAGGAAAGGCGCCGGAGCCCTCGTGCTACGATCCCCGCTCGATGCCGCAGCTCCCGCCCGACGTCATGCCGGAGATCGTGAAAGGGGACTTGAGCGAGGAACAGCTCCAGGCCCACCTGCGCTCGGCAGAGGTCGCGGTGGACACCGAGACGCTGGGCTTGCAGACGCTGCGCGACCGGCTGTGCGTGGTCCAGCTCTGCGATCGCAACGGCCGCGCCAGCCTGGTCCAGATCCCGCGGCCCGACCCGGCCCTTCCCGCCGAACGGCGCGCGCCGCGCCTGAAACGCCTGCTCGAGGAGCCGAAGGTCCTGAAGGTGCTTCACTTCGCGCGCTTCGACGTGGCCGCGGTGAGCCACTACCTCGGTATCCGCATGGCGCCCATCTACTGCACCCGAACCGCGAGCAAGCTGGTGCGGACCTACACCGACCGCCACGGCTTGAAGGACTGCGCCCTGGAGCTCCTGGACATCGAGATGGACAAGGCCGCCCGCCACACGGACTGGTCGAGCGAGACGCTGACGCGGGAGCAGGTCCGCTACGCGATCTCCGACGTCACCTTCCTGCTGCCCCTCAAGGACAGGCTCCACGCCATGCTGGTGCGTCAGGGCCGCGTCGAGCTGGCGCAGGCCTGTTTCGGCGCCATCCCGGTGATGTCCGACCTCGACGTGCTCGGCTTCCTGAACCTGTTCGAGCACTGATCCCGTGGCGAAGGACGACGAACCGGCCCACGCGCGCGTAGAGCGCTTCGTCCGCGAAAACTGGACGGCCCTGGCCGGCTTCGCCTGGCGCGGCTACAAGAAGCAGGGCCGCGGCGGCCTGCTCATCCACTGGACGGCGGTCGCCACCTGGGAGGCGAAACAACCTGTCACCCTGGTGCCCCATTACATCACCTACACCGAGGTTTCGCGCTTCGGGCACCTGATCGAGAGCTACGATCCCGCCCGCGCGATGGTGGTCGCCGTGGTGGGCGCCGACACGGAAACGAAGGACGCCCCCGCCACAAACGGCGCGCCGGCCATGAAGTTCATCCGCGCCGACGCCTCGTTCCGGGCCTGGGTCTTCGACGGCGATCCGCCGCCCCCGGAAGCAATGGCCAGCGAGGGGAACTAGGTGCGCCAGCGACTAGACTCGCGCGGCCCAGCGCCAGCGGGGCTGCACGGAACCAGCTAGCCGACCAGAAGCCGCCGCTGCTTCAGCTCCGAGACCCTGGCGAGCGACTCGTAGTCGCGATCCACGTGAACGACGGTGGCGCCGTGACGCAGGGCCACCGCGGCGATCAGGCAGTCCACGCTGGAACGGATCGTCACACCCGCTCGCCGTCCGGAGCGGTAAAGGGCGGCGGCTTCCTCGAACACCTCGCGAGACATCGGCGCCTCCAGCGTCGGCAAGGCGCGCAGCGCGTCGCGCGCCTCGCGGTAGGCTTCCTCGTCTCGAAAACCCCGGAGGACTTCCTGGACGATGGGCAGGCACGTGGCGAACTCGTCGAAGTCGCCTACGTCCTGGATCCGCGTCCGAGCCGGGCGTCGGAACAGCTCCACCCATAGGGAGCTGTCAACCAGCAGCACGGCGCCCCTTGCTGCGGCCCGAGCGGTAGGGCGCACGCTCTTCGGCGACACGCGAGTCCCCCCTCATCACAGACAGGTCGCCCTCCCAAAGGCCTGCGCCGACGAGACCGAGGATGCGTCGCGCTCTCGCACGCTGAACGAACTCCTCGAGAGCGCGCCCGACTGCCCGCGAGTACGTGCGCTCTCCGCTGACCCTGACGGCCTCTTCGAGCAGGTGCTCATCCAACACAAGATTTGCGCGCTTCATGCGCATAGTGTGCCACGCGTCGGGCTGGGAGCGCAATCGGATTCAGGCTGGCGGGCCGTACTGACGGCTGAGAGCTGAAAGCTGACGGCTAGATGAGTCCCTGGATCTCGTCGGGCTTGGCGGCTTTCAGGTCCTGCAGCGCGACAATCAGGGCGCGCGCGGCGCCACGGCAGTGCTCGAGGATCGGATCGCCGTTGCCCGCGTGCCCCGCCACGGTGCCCAGGGCGAACATGCGCTCGCGCACTTCGGAGTGGGGCACGCAAGCGCCGCCCTCCACGCGATGCGGCGGCCGGCGCTCGTACTTGAAGCCCGAGACCCCCGGGAACGCATGGCTCAGCAGGTGCTCGATCACCCGGACGATGCGCTCGCGGTCGAGGCCCAGCAGGCGGCTGTCCGCGCGGATCGAGACCTCTGTCCCGCGCTCGGTGACGGCCACCGAGATGGCGATGGAAGTGGCCTCGATGCGCAGCACCTCGTTGGCGATCTCCGCGATCACGTCGCGGTGGTCCTCGCGCACGTAGCCCACCGGCGCCACCCGCACGGACCCCGTGTGCTCGAGGTTCAGGAACGCGTTGGCCCGGTAGGTCTGCCACTCGGGCGGCACCCGGTAGTCGCGCAGGTCGTCGAGGATGTCCTGGGTTTCCTCGTCGCGCGTGAGTTTCTCGAACATCCGGAAGTCCAGGGCCGTCGAGCCGTGGAGCAGGGCGCTGGTGTCGGTGTAGATGCCCAGCGCCGCCGCGGCACGACCCTCGGGGCCGACGCGTTCCCAGACGTCGAAGGCCATGGCCAGCGCCGCCATGAACGCGGAGGTCGATCCCACGGGAAGCCCCACGTACGGCAGCTTCACGCGCTTCACACCCTGCTCCCGGCAGTTGCGCTCGACGTCGTCGGGATCCGCGTGGTGGTCGGCGACGAAGAAGTACTCGCTCACCGGCTCCACGCGCGTGGTGTTGGCCATGCCGAGCGGCGGCGAGGTGTCCACCATGCAGTTGAGGCCTCGGGGCAGGCGCTCCCCGTTGGGATCGTGGAGCACGATGCGGCAGCGCTCGACCAGCGCGCGGTTCTGCGGATGGCCCAGGCTGCCCGTCAGGATGCGCACCTCGCGCGCGCCGAGCTCCTCCAGGATGCCCTTCAGCAGCACGGCGCTGCCCAGGGCGTCGGGATCGCCCACCCACTGGGTGAAGATGTTGGCGCCCCGGCCCGGAATCAGCCGCGCGGAGCGCCGCAGGCCCATGTAGGCGGTGTGCACGCGGCCGACCAGGTCGAGGTTGTTGCGCGTGAAGCGCCGGCCCAGCGACGCGCCGAAGCGCGGCAGCACGGCCTGCAGCTTGGGCAGCTTGGCGGCCTTCAGCACCGTGCCGTTGCGGCCGTTCTTCTTCACGCGCCCAGCGCTTCCAGGGTGCTGCGGTCGCCGCTGCGCACGATCTCCCCGTGCATCCCGACGAGGGGCAGCGCGCGATGCAGGAAGCGGTCGGCGATGCGGCGGCGCGCGTCCGTGGTGGCCGTCGCCACCAGCGCCTCGGCCGCCCGCGTGTAGGCGAGCATGGCGCACAGGCGTTCCGCGCTCAGGAGCGCGTAGCCCAAGGCCGCCCGGTCGGGCTCGCCGCGGCCCAGCGCCGCGCGCACGAGTGCCACGGCGCCCACGCTCTCGCGCAGCGCGTAGCGGAAGGCGCGGTTGTACTCGCGGGCCAGGTCGAGCACAGCGTCGCCGCGCGGGTCGTGGGGCGCCTCGACGCTCACGGGCCCCGACAGCAGGCGCCCCGGGCTGGCGAGCGCCCACTTGACCTGGTCCTTCAGGGACATGAGCGCCTGGATCTGGCTGGTGCCCTCGTAGATCGGCAGGATCAGCGCGTTGCGGTAGTGGCGTTCGACGTCGTACTCGTGGACGACGCCGTAGCCGCCGTGGATCTGCACCGCGGAACGCGCCACCCACAACGCGCGCTCGGCGCCGAACCACTTGAGGAGCGGCGTGCGGTCGCGCAGCTCGTGCTCGACCCTGGCCAGCTCGGGGGTCTTCGCGAGCTTCTCGCGGCGCAGGAGCGCCCCGCGGGTGAGGCCGATCACGCGGTCCTGCAGCTCGGCGCAGCGGTACACGAGCGCCCGCAGCGCGCACACCTCGGCCTCCATGTCGAGGAGCAGGTCGGCCACCAGCTCGTGCTTCGCGATCGGGCGGCCCATCTGCACGCGCTGCGCCGCGTAGCCGCGGGCGGCTTCGAGCGCCGCCTGGGAAATGCCCAGTCCCTGGATCGCCACGGCGAGCCGGGCCTCGTTCATGAACGTCAGGATCTCGGAGAAGCCGGCGCCGCGCGGGCCCAGCAGCTCGGCGCAGGAGCCCTCGAAGGACAGCTCGCAGGTCGCGGAGCCGCGTATCGTGAACTTCGTCTCGGGCTTCGCGACGCGGTAGTTGTCGCGTCCGTTCTCGACGCGCGGCACCACGAACAGCGACAGGCCCTCCAGGCCCTGGGAGCCCTCTTCGCTGCGGGCCAGCACCACGCACACGTCGCCGCAGCCGTTGGTGATGAACTGCTTTCGTCCGCTGAGCCGCCAGTGCTCGCCCTCGGGCCGGGCGCTGGCGCGCACCTGCCCCAGGTCGGAGCCGGCGTCGGGCTCAGTCATGGCGACCGAGCCGGAAATCTCCCCCGCGGCGAGCCGGCGCACCCAGCGCTCGATCTGGTCCGCGCTGCCGAAGCGCAGGATGGTGACCGCGGGGCTCTGGTGGAAGACCCACAGCAGCAGGGTGTTGGTGCAGGCTCGCGACAGCATCTCCATCATCGCCGCGCCCACGCAGAACGGAAGGTTCAGGCCGCCGTGCTCGCGCGGCAGGTTGGGCGCCATCACGCCGAGACGCTTCAAGCCCTCGATGTTCTGGAGCAGGCCCTTCGGCTGGACGACCTGCCCGCCCACGAAGGACACGCCCTCGGCATCGATCTCGCGGGCGCGCGGAACGATCTCCCGTGCCGCGAACTCCCCCAGCTCCGCCAGGCTGGCCTCGTACCCCTCGCGGGCCTCGGCAAGGCTCCCGGGGCCGTCGGGGAATCGGAAGCCTTCCTCCCACAGGGGGACGAAGCTTTCCCACCGGATCCCGTGCTGGATATGGAATTGGAGGTCGGGGTTGTCCCGGAAAAGGCTCACGGACACCCCGAATTCATCACAAATCCAGGGACATTACAAAAGCAGGCGCTGCAGCTCCCCCGCCACGGCGTCGGCGGCATCGGGTCGGCCCAGGCGCCGCGCGGCGGCGCGCATGCGGGACAAGCGCTCCTGGTCCTGGAGCAGCCGCGCCACCCGGAAGCCCAGCGTCCACGGGTTCTCGCCGCTGATCGCAGCGCCTTCCTCGAACAGCATGGTCGCGTTGCGCGTCTCCTGGCCCGGGATCGGGTTGGCCACGACCAGCGGCAGGCCGCGCGCCAGGGCCTCGGAGGTCGTGAGGCCTCCCGGTTTCGTGACGGCCAGACAGGCGAGGGCCATCCACTCGTGCATCTCGCGGGTGAAGCCCAGGATGCGGGTCGGCGTGGGCGCCTTTTCGCTGCGCTTCTCGAGCCGCTTCCGCAGGGCTTCGTTCTTCCCCGCCACCACCACGATCTCGACTCCGCGCAGCGCGCTCCACAGGCCCTCGACCAGCGACTCCACCGGCCCCACGCCGAATCCCCCACCCAGCACCAGCACCAGGGGCCGATCTCCCGCGACGCCGTGTTTGCGCCGCAGCGCCGCGACGTCGGGACGTTCGGCGAAGACCGGCGCGATGGGAATCCCGGTGACCTCGATCCGGTCCGCCGGCTCGCCGAGCGCCGCGAGATGAACGCGGTTGTCCTCGCGCGCAACGCAGTAGCGATCGATGCCCGGACACAGCCAGAAGCGGTGCACGTCGAAGTCCGTGACGACCACCAGGTGCGGGGCCGCGAAGCGCCCGCGCTTCTTCTCGTGGGAGACGAGGTACGCGGGCAGGAAGTGGGTGTGGGCCACGACGTCGGGTTGGAACTCGCGGAGGAACTTCACGAAGGGGCGGGTGTTCAGGCGTTGCAGCAGCAGGCCCAGCCGCTCGGCGGCGGGGTGCTTCGGCGGCCGGTTGGTGCGTTCGTAGATCGCACCGACCAGTTCGGGGGCGTGGTTGACGAAGTCCACGTAACCCTGGCCGTAGAGCCTGCGGAAGGACTTGGGAGCGAGCGCCAGCGTGTCGAGGTGCTGCACCTCGGCGGCCGGGTAGCGCTGCCGGCACGCGCTCTCGAGGGCCTCCGCTGCGCGCGTGTGGCCCGCCCCCGCGGAGGCAGAGAAGATCGCGATGCGCCGCAGCTCGCTCACCGGGCCGGGATTCTATCTCGCTCGCCTGAACGGGGCGGACGTATCATGGGCAGCAAAAGCCTTGGACCAGCAGCAGACCCTGCGCGGGCTCGTGCGGCTCCTGCAACTCGCCTACTCGGGCGAGATGGCCGCCGCCTACGCCTACCGCGGGCACTGGCGCTCCGTGAGCGACGGCGGCGAGCGGGCGCGCATCCAGAAGATCGAGGCCGAGGAGTGGCATCACCGCACCCTGGTCGGGGAGATGCTCGAGAGACTCGGTGCCGCGCCGGATCCCACGCGGGAGTTCCGCGCCCGCCTCGTGGGGCGCAGCCTGGGCGCCTTGTGCCACGTCGCCGGCTGGTACGCGCCGATGTACGGCGCCGGCGCCATCGAGCGGCGCAACATCATCGAATACGAGGATGCCGTGGACCTGGCCCGCGGCAGCGGGCACCCCGAGTTCCTCGAGTGCCTGGGCCAGATGGCCGCGGTCGAGCGCGAACACGAGAGCTACTTCCGGGAGCGTCTCACCGGTCATCCGCTGACGCGCCTCTTCCCGCTCTGGGCGACGCCACGGGAACGGTTGCCGCGTCAGTAGAACCGCTTCCCCGCCTGCGCCCGCTCTCTCAGGAGGCCCGCGGGCTCGAAGCGCGGGCCGTGCTTCTCACGCAGCCGCTCCAGCATCTCGACCGCGAAGCGCGCGCCGATCTGGTCGAGGTAGCGAAATGGCCCGCCCAGGAAGGGCGGGAACCCCAGGCCGAAGATGCCACCCACGTCGCCGTCGCGCGGCGAGCGCAGGATCCCCTGCTCGAGGCACAGCGCCGCCTCGTTCAGGAACGCGAACACCAGCCGATCCTGGATCTCGCGGGCGTCCTTGGGGCGGCGCTCCGGATTCGGAAGCAGCGCGTAGACCGTCGCGTCCGGGCCCTTCCGCTTGCCGCCTGTGTCGTGGCGATAGAAGCCGCGGCCGTTCTTGCGGCCCAGGCGCCCGTCCTCCACGACACGCGCCATCGACGCGGGCGGCGCCATGCGCTCGCCGAAGGCGTGATGCAGGATCTTCGCGACCTTGGCCCCCACGTCGATGCCGACCTCGTCGAGCAGCGTCAGCGGCCCTACCGGAAAGCCGAAGCCGGTTAGGGCGGCGTCCACGTCCTCGATGCGCGCGCCCTCCTCGACCAGGCGCGCCGCCTCGCTCAGGTAGGGGCTGAGAGAGCGCGTGGTGTAGAAGCCGGGGCCGTCGCGGACGACGATCACGTGCTTGCCCAGCCGGCGGCCGAAGCCCACCGCGGTGGCCGTGGCCCAGGCGTCGGTCTCCTTCGTCACGACCACCTCGAGCAGTGGCATGCGGTGCACGGGCGAGAAGAAGTGCATGCCGAGCACGCGGGTGGGGCGCTTCGCACCCTTCGCGATCTCGCCGATCGGCAGGGACGACGTGTTGCTGGCGAAGACGCAGTCGTCGCCGCTGGCGGCCTCGATCTCGGCGAGCACGCGGCGTTTCGTCTCCAGGTCTTCGTAAACGGCCTCGATCACGAGGTCTGCCCGCCGGAAGCCCGAGGCATGCGTGGTCACCGACAGGCGGTCCATCCGCTGCCGCACCTCGCGGCCGCTCAGGCTGCCGCGCCTGCGCCGCTCCTCCAGCAGGTCGCGCACGTAGGCGAGGCCGCGGCCCAGGGCGGCGGGTGTCGTGTCCTTCATGCGGACCCAGGCGCCGGCTTCCGCGGCGGCGCCCGCGATGCCCGCGCCCATCAGGCCCGCGCCGAGTACGCCGAGCTTCCTCACCTCGCGCGCCTCGGTGCCTTCGGGAACGCCCGTATCCCTCTTGATGTCCTGGGTCGCGAAGAAGATCGACACCAGGGCCCGTGACACGGGCGACACCGACAGCTCGCCGAAGGCGTGGGCCTCGAGCTTCAACCCCTGGGCCAGCGTCGCGGCGGTCCCCTGGGCGACGACCTCGATGGCCCGCAGCGGCGCCGGGTAGTGGCCGCCGCTCTTCTTCAGGACCTCGTCTCGCGCCCGCGACAGGATCAGCGGCTTGAGCATGCGCTCGAGCAGCGAGATCCCGCGGCGCGATGGCCGGAGGCTTCCCTCAGCGAGTCCCAGGGCGGCGCGGCGCGCCGCGCTCCGCAGCACCGCCGCCGGTACGACTTCGTCCACCAGCCCCAGCTTGAGTGCGCGGCTCGCCTTGAGCGTGCGGCCGGTGAGGATCGGGTCGAGCGCCTTGCGCAGGCCGACCAGGCGCGACAGGCGCTGCGTCCCTCCCAGGCCGGGGATGAGGCCGAGCATGACCTCGGGCAGGCCGATGCCGGTCCGCGGGTCGTCGCTGGCGATTCGGTACGTGCAGGCGAGCGCCGTCTCGGTGCCGCCGCCCATGCAAGTGCCGTGGATCGCCGCTACGGTCGGGACCGGAAGCGCCGCGACGCGGTCGAGGATAGCCTGGCCCTCGCGCGCCAGCGTCTCGCCCTCGAGAGCGCTCTGGATGGTCACGAAGTCCTTGATGTCGGCGCCGGCGATGAAGTTGTCGGGCTTCGCGCTCTGCAGCACCAGAGCCCGCGCGCGCACGGCGCCCGTTTCCAGCCTCCGCAGCAGCTCCTCGAACTCGGTGATCAGGGCCCGCGACAGGACGTTGACCTTCTCGCCGGGCACGTCGAGCGTCGCGACCAGCACGCCGTCGTCGCCCAGCTCGTGGCGTAACGCCTTCTCGGTCACTCGACAGCTCCAGCCTCGCGCAGGCGCTCGATCTCGTCGGCCGTGTACCCGGCGCCCGTGAGCACCTCGTGGGTGTGCTGGCCCAGCCCCGCGGCTGGGCTTCGGAGAGCCGCGGGGGTGTCCGACAGGCGCACGGCGCCCCAGGTGGTGCGCAGCAGCGCGGCGCCCAATCGTTGCTCCACGAGGGCGCGCGATGCATGGGGCTGCGCCAGGGCCTCGTCGAGATCGAGGACGGGCTCGACGCAGGCGTCCAGGGGTGCAAGGCGCTCGACCCACTCGTCGCGGTCGCGCGCGGCGAACGTGCGTCGCAGGGTTTCGATCAACTCGGGCTGCCGTTTCTCGTCCCACTGCGCGCGGGCGAGCTGCGGCAGGCCCAGGCCCTCGCATAGCGCCTCCCAGAACTTCGGCTCCAGGGCCCCCACCGCCACGCGCCGGGCGTCGCGGCAAGCGTAGAGGTTGTAGCAGGCGTAGGCGCCCGAAAGCTCGTCGCAGCGTCCGCCACCGGCCAGCTGCCGCGCGGCCGGCAGCGTCAGGAGTGCCAACATGCCGTCGAACATCGAGGTGTCGATGCGCTGCCCGCGGCCGCTGCGCTCGCGCGCCTGCAGGGCCGCGAGGATCGACAGCGTCGCGCACAAGGCGCCCGCCATGTCCGCGATCTGGGCCGGAGGCAGCCGCGTGCCACTCCCCTCCAGGAATCCGCTGCGCGCCAGGTACGTGATGTCGTGACCCGCGCGCAGCGCCAGGGGCCCGTCCTGGCCCCAACCGCTGATCGAGCAGTAGACGAGACGCGGGTTCGCGGCCCGCAGCGCATCGGGACCGAGGCCACGGCGCTCCATGACGCCGGGCCGATTGGCCTCGACCAGCACGTCGCATTGCGCCGCCAAGCGGCGTACGACGTCGGCGCCCTGCTCGCGACGCAGGTCCACGGCGACCGAGCGCTTGTTGCGGTTGAGCGCGGCGTGCACCGCGCTGTCCCCGCCGACGGCCGGCGGCACGGCGCGGGTGGGATCGCCGAGGAACGGCTCCTCCACCTTCACCACGTCGGCGCCCAGGTCGCCCAGGAGCATCGTGCACCACGGACCCGGGATGTAGCGCGTCAGGTCCAGCACGCGGATCCCGGCGAGCGCGCTCACCGTTCCAGCACCATCGCGAAGCCCATCCCGCCCTGGGCGCACACCGACACCAGGCCGCGCTTCGCGTCGCGCCGCTTCATCTCGTTCGCCAGGGTGGTCACGAGCCGCGCGCCGGTGGCGCCGAAGGGATGGCCGATGGCGATCGATCCGCCCATCACGTTGAGCCGCGCGGGGTCCACGGGCCCGAGCGCCTTGAGGTTGGACGCCACCTGCGCCGCGAACGCCTCGTGCATCTCGACCAGCTCCATGTCCGCCAGGGTCGCGCCAGCCCGCGCGAGCGCCTTCGGCACGGCGAACACGGGCCCCATGAGCAGTTGGCCGGCGGGATCGACCGAGGCGACCGCCCACGACCTCAGGAACGCGATCGGCTCGTAGCCCAGCGCCTGGGCCCGCTCCTCGGCCATCAGCAGCACCGCCGCCGCGCCGTCGGTGAGCGCCGATGAGTTGCCCGCGGTCACGCTGCCGTAGCGGCGGTCGAACACCGGCGGCAGCGCGGCCAGCGCGTCGCGCGTGGAGTCGTGGCGCACCAGGTCGTCGGCCTCCACCGCGGTTTCGTACCTGGGCGGCACGAACACGCGGCACAGTTCCGCGGGAATGCGCCCGTCGTCCGTCGCCGCCGCGGCCCGCGTGTGGCTCCGGTGTGCGATCTCGTCCTGCTCCTCGCGGCTGATGGCGTTTTCCTTGGCCATCTTCTCGGCGGACTGGCCCATCGTCAGCCCCGTCGAGGGCTCGGCGATGGCGGGCGCGTCGGGCGCGAGGTCGCGCAGCCGCAGCCGCAGGAACGGGCGCACGCGCGCGCCGAAGCTCTTCGCACGCGACGCTTCCAGGAGCGCCGCGCGCATCCCCTTGCCGACCAGGATCGGCGGGTCCGAGAGGCTCTCGGCTCCGCCGGCGATGCCGCAGCTGACGTGTCCCATCAGGATCGCCGATGCGACGTCGGCGATGGCCTGGCTGGCGGAAGCGCAGGCGCGGTTCACGGTGTGGGCGGGAGTCCCCACTGGCAACCCGGCCCCCAGCCCCACCTCGCGCGCCAGGTTCGGGGCCTTGGGCGAGGCCACGACCTGCCCCATGACGATCGTCTCGACGTCCCTGGGGTCGATCTCGCTGCGCTCGACCAGCTCTCGCACGCAGGCCTGGCCCAGGTCGATGGCCGTCAGATCCCGATACACGGAGCCCGCTCGGGCGAAGGGCGTGCGGCAGCCTGCGACGATGGCGACGCGCCCCGGCATGCGGCGGCGATCTTAGTACAATGCCTTCGCGATGACGCCGCTCTTGCTTTTCGCCGCGCTGGCTGCGGCCGACACGCCCGCGGAGAGCGCCGCGGCCCTCGTGGCCCGCGTGCAGCCGGCCGTCGAGGAGATCCGCGGCCTCAAGTTCAAGCGGCCCGTCGCGGTTCGGATCGCGACGCCCGCGGCGGCGCGCGCCCACTTCGCCGAGCGCGCCAGGAGCCTCTGGCCCGAGGAGCGTGCCCGCCTCGACCAGAAGGTCTACGAGCAGCTCGGGCTGTTGCCGCCCGGCTTCGACCTGCTGGCGTCGGTGCTCGACCTGCTGGAAGAACAGGCCCTGGGCTACTACGACCCGGGCAGCGACCAGCTCACGATGGTCGAAGGGCAGGCGTCCTCGCCCCTGGCACCGATGCTGGTGGCCCACGAGCTGACCCACGCCCTGGACGACCAGCACTTCGATCTCGACGCGCTGCTGCGTGCCGGGGCCGACGACGACGATCGCGGCGCGGCGGCGGCGGCCGTGGTGGAGGGCTCGGGCACCGCGGTGATGACCCTGTTCCTGACCCGCGAGGTCGGTGGCGGCCGCATCTCAATGGACGCGGTGATGGAGATGCAGAAGAGCGAGGCCAAACGCGCCGAACGCCTGAAGGCCGCGCCGCCGGTGATCCAGCGCGGGCTTCTGGCTTCCTACGTCCTCGGCATGTCGTTCCTGCTCCGGGGCAATCCGGGCCGCCTCCTGGGCGGGGTCCCGGGAGCCGACCTGGACCGCGCCTTCACGGACCCTCCGCGCACCACGGAACAGATCCTGCACCCGGAGAAGTACTGGGTGGAGGCCACGCGCGATGTCCCCGCGGCTCTCGTGCTGCCGGACCTGTCGAAGGCGCTCGGCGACGGCTTTGCGCTGCGCGGGCGAGGCAACCTGGGAGAGCTGGAGCTGGCGAGCCTGGCCGGCGCCTTTTCCCTGTCGATGGACTCGCCCGACGTGGTGTGGCCGGCGCGCTGGACCAACGCCGCGGCCAGCGGCACGGCCGGCGACGAGTTCCAGCACTACGCGAACGGCGCGCGTAGCGTGACGCTGCTCGCGACGCGTTGGGACACGGAAGGCGACGCGGTCGAGTTCCAGAACGGGCTCACGACGGTGCCCCGCAGTCGCTCCTACCGCGCTGGGCGGGGCGTCGTGATCCTGGCCGGGGACGACCTGGGAGCCCGGGCCGAGCGCATCGCCGCGGCTCTGCTGGAGCACCTCGCGCTCGCCGAGTGAGCCAGGACACTGGCAGCGGGGGCCGCCTCGGGGCATCATTGAACAGGCGACCTCGGGAGGCCAGATGGGTGCTTGGTGTCGTGGATGGGCCGTCCTCGCCTTGGCGCTCGCGGCCGCGCGGGCGTCGGCCCAGAGCTGCCCGGCGGTCGGGCTGGACCCGGTCCTCACGAGCGGCCTGTCCAGCCCGCTCTACGTGGCACATGCCGGCGACGACTCGGACCGCCTCTTCATCGTGGAGCGCGGCGGCACGATCAAGGTCCTGCCGCCCGGAGCCACGAGCCCCACGGTCTTCTTGACCATCCCGACCTCCAAGATCCTGTCGGGCGGCGAGCAGGGCCTCCTGGGCCTGGCCTTCCACCCGGACTACGAGAGCAACCGCCGCTTCTTCGTGTACTACACGAACAAGCCCAACGGCGACAGCGTCGTGGCCGAGTACCACGCGTCCGCCAGCGACCCGAACGTCGCCGATCCGACGGCGACCACGGCCACCGAAACGGAGCTCTTCACGTTCACCCAGCCCTTCGCCAACCACAACGGCGGCAGCATGGCGTTCGGCAGCGACGGCTACCTGTACATCGCCTCGGGCGACGGTGGCGACGCCAACGATCCCGGCAACCGCGCGCAGAGCGTGACGACGCTGCTCGGGAAGATCCTGCGCATCGACGTGGACACGCCGAACGGTGCGATCCCCTACTCTTCGCCGTCCGACAACCCCTACTTCGGCCCGACCGCCGGCATGGACGAGATCTACGCCATCGGCATGCGAAACCCGTGGCGCATGGGCTTCGACCGTTCCACCGGCGCGCTGCTGGCGGGCGACGTGGGCCAGGGCCAACGCGAAGAGGTGGACATCATCCAACTCGGCGGGAACTACGGCTGGCGCGTGATGGAGGGCACGCGATGCAACATCGGCGGCGACACCCTGCCCTGCGATTCGCCCGCCTTCACTCCGCCCGCATTCGAATACACGCACTCCGCCGGCCGCTGTTCCATCACGGGCGGCTACGTGTACCGCGGCCCCTCGGGCGTGCTCGCCGACGGCACCTACCTCTTCGGCGACTTCTGCACGGGCGAGATCTTCAGTGTGGACGTGGACACGCTCCCCGTCGCGACGCTGCCGGCCACACCCCCGCTGCTGCTCGACACCTCGCTCCTGCTGGCCTCCTTCGGCGAGGACGAGGCCGGCGAGCACTACGCCGTCGGGCTGGGGGGCCAGCTCTACCGATTGGTCCACGGCGTCCACACCTCCCCGTCCAGCGCGGCCTTCGACGCGGACGGCGGCGACGGCTCCCTTTCCGTGATCTCGCCGGCCGGCTGTCCGGCCTGGACGGCCGTCAGCAACGACGCCTGGATCGTGGTCACGTCGGGCGCGAGCGGAACCGGGAACGGGACGGTCGAGTACAGCGTGGCGAGCAACCCCGTCGCCTTTCCCCGCACCGGCACCATGACGATCGCGGGCCGCACCTTCTCCGTCACCCAGACCGCGAACCCCACGCCCGGCCTGTCGATCGACGACGTTTCGGTGTCCGAGGGCGCCTCGGGCACCACGCCCGCCGCGTTCGTCGTAAGCCTGTCGGGACCGAGCAGCCAGACGGTGACCGTCCAGTACGCGACCGCCGACCAGGGCGCCACCAGCCCGGCGGATTACACGGCCAAGGCCCTCACGACCCTCACCTTCCTGCCCGGCGAGACCTCGCAGCCGGTGACGGTCAACGTCAAGGGCGACACCAAGGACGAGACCGACGAGACCTTCGTGGTCAACCTCTCGAACGCCGTCAACGCCAGCCTCGACGACACGCAGGGAGAGGCCACGATCCTCGACGACGACCCGGAGCCCAGCCTCGGTATCGCCGACAAGACCGTGGTCGAAGGCTCAGGGAACAAGAACGTCTCGCTCACGGTCACGCTGAGCCCCGCCAGCGGCAAGACCGTGACGGTGGACTACGCCACCGGGCCCGGCACCGCCACGGCGGGCAGCGAATACACGCCGAAGTCGGGCAGCCTCACGTTCACGCCGGGCCAGACAAACAAGAGCCTGAGCCTGACGACCAAGGGCGACCTGATCGACGAGCCGAACGAGAACTTCGTCGTGAACCTGACGAACCCGCAGAACGCCGGCATCTCCGACAACCAGGCCACGGTCACCATCCAGGACGACGACGAGCCCAGCCCGCCCGCCGTCGCGTCGATCGGCGATCCGAGTGCCGTGACCGAAGGCGACAGCGGGACCCAGAGCATCGTCCTCACGGTGACCCTGTCGGCCGCCAGCACTCAAACGGTCAGCGTCGGCTTCACCACCGCTCCCGGCAGCGCCGCCTCGAGCCAGGACTACAACAACAAGTCGGGCACCCTCACCTTCAGCCCCGGCCAGACCAGCAAGACGCTCAGCGTGGCGGTGAAGGGCGATATCGCCGACGAGGATACGGAGAGCTTCTTCGTGAACCTGCAGAACCCCGCGGGTGTCACGATCGGAGACGGCCAGGCGGAAGTGACCATCCTCGACAACGAATCGCCGCCCTCCGTTTCCATCGCCGACGCCGCGGTCACCGAGGGCAACTCCGGCACCAAGAACGTCACTTTCACCGTCAGCCTCTCGGCGCCCAGCGGCTTCACGGTCAGCGTGGACTACGACACCCAGGACGACACCGCGACGGCGGCGGACGACTACACGGCCAGTTCGGGCAGCGTGACGTTCACGCCCGGCCAGACCTCGCGCACCTTCATGGTGCAGGTCGCGGGAGACACCATCGCCGAACCGACCGAGTCCTTCGACGTGCTGCTGTCCAACCCGGTCCAGGCGAACCCCGGCGACATGTCCGCGGCGGCGACCATCACCGACAACGACGGGGTTTAGGGCCGCGACGTCTCCGCGATAACATCGGCGTCATGAGCCTGACGCCTTCCGAGTCGATCCTCGCCTGCCTCGTCGTCCTCGCGGTCGCCGCAGGGCAGCGCGCCGAAGCGGTCGCAGGTCCCCTGGCCGGCGCCGCCGCGGAGGCCAGGCAGGCCCTCGTGACCCGCCACGGCGACGGCGAAGCGGCGCGCATCGAGCGCGGCATCGAGCAGGTCGCCAGGCTCTGGCGCGCCGAGGACGGCGACGCGGCCGCCTTCAAGGACTTCGTCACCGGCGAGTTCGTTCCCCAGGGCGAGGCCCTGGACGGCGTGTTCCAGCGCTTCGAGTTCGCGTCGGAACGCATCAACGGCTACTTCACCTCGCTCGTCCGCGATCTGCGCCAGGGTGTCGATCTCGATCGCGGGCCGCTGACCAGCCTCGACCGCCGGCTGGCCGCGTGGAACCCGGCGTCCCACGCGTCGGACGACATGTTCGAGAACAAGCTGGCCTTCGTCGCGCTGCTGAATTTCCCGCTGACGACACTCGACGACCGGATGCAGAAAGGCCTCGGCTGGTCGCGGCGCCAGTGGGCCGAGGCGCGCCTGGCCCAGGGCTTCCAGACTCGCGTGCCGGCCGACGTCCAGACGAAGCTGACCGCGGCCTACTCCGCCGCCGACTCCTACATCAACGACTACAACGTCTACATGCACCACCTGATCACCTCGGACGGGCGCCGTCTGTTTCCCTCGGGCCTGCGCCTCATCAGCCACTGGAACCTGCGCGACGAGCTGAAGGGCCGCTACGCGGACAAGGACGGCCTCGAGCACCAGCGCATGATCGCGACGGTCATGGAGCGCATCGTGCGCCAGGAGATCCCGGCGGCCGTGGTGAACAACCCGCTGCTCGACTGGGACCCCGTGCGCAACACGGTGGCGAAGTCGCCGGTCAAGGATGCCGACGCTCCGGCTGGCAAGAGCGACGAGCCGCGAGCGGACCGCGAACCCGACGAGCGCTATCGCCAGTGGATGGGAATCTTCCAGGCCGAGCGCCTGTCGGACCCGTGGAACCCCGACAACCCGTCGCACATCGCGCGGCGCTTCAACGTGAACCGCGAGATCCCTGAGGCCCAGGTGCGGGCGCTGTTCGAGTCGGTGCTCTCGTCACCCCTGGGCGAGCAGGTCGGGCGGCTGATCGAGAAGCGACTGGGCCGCAAGCTCGAGCCCTTCGACGTCTGGTACGTGGGTTTCAAGCCCCGCGGGAGCTACACCGAGGCCGAGCTCGATGCGATGACGAAGAAGAAGTACCCGAACCCCGAGGCCTACGCCGCGGACATCCCGCGGCTGCTGCAGGACCTTGGCTTCTCGGCCGAGCGCGCCAGGCTGCTGGCCGACAACATTGTGGTGGACCCGTCCCGCGGGGCCGGCCACGCCTTTGGCGCCGGCCGTCGCGACGACAAGGCCCACCTGCGCACCCGCGTCGGCAAGGACGGCATGGACTACAAGGGCTACAACATCGCGGTCCACGAGATGGGCCACAACGTCGAGCAGGTGTTCTCCATGACGACCATCGACACGACGCTGCTGCAGGGCGTGCCCAACACCGCGTTCACCGAGGCCCTGGCCTTCGTGTTCCAGGCCCGCGATCTCGAGCTGCTGGGTCTGCCGAAAGCCGACGAGAAGCAACAGGGCGAGCTGGTCCTCGACACCTTCTGGCAGACCCGCGAGATCGCCGCCGTAGCGCTGGTGGACATGGCCGCCTGGCGCTGGCTCTACGACCATCAGGGCGCCACGCCCACGCAGTTCCGGGAGGCCGTGGTCGGCATCGCCCAGGACGTCTGGAACCGCCACTTCGCGCCGATCTTCGGCGTGAAGGACGTGGCGCTGCTCGCGATCTACTCCCACATGGTGGACTCGGCCCTGTACACGCCCGACTATCCGCTGGGTCACCTGATCGCGTTCCAGGTGAAGGAGCACTTCCGCAGGCGCCAGGGACCCATGGGCGCCGAGTTCGAGCGCATCTGCCAGCAGGGCGCCCTCACCCCCGACGCGTGGATGCGCAGGGCCGTCGGCGTGCCGCTGTCGTCGGAGCCGCTGCTGACCGCCGCGGCGGAAGCCTACTCGCGCACCAACCCCTGATCCGGGAACATCGGCTAGCAGCCGTCCCCTACTTCAGCCCTTCGACGAGGTACAGGTCGGACAGGGTGCGCAGGTATTGGTACACGTACGCACGCCCATCGGGCGTCGGGTAGACGAGGTCGAGAAACCTGACGCCGGCGGGATCCGACGGTCCGAGCGTCTTCCACGGCTGTTTGCGACCCGTTTCGAGATCGAGCAGCGCCATGCGCGCCCGGGTGTTGTCTGCGGCGAAACCGTATCGAAGGATCAGGTGTTCGCCGTCAGGGCTGAAACGTATGGGCTGATCGCCCCTTTCGAGGCCGCGAATCGGCCGAGGCTCTCCGCCGGCCAGCGGATAGAGCAGATAGGGTGCCGCGTCATAGTCGCTCCCAGCCGCAACCCACGCACCATCGGGCGTCGTGAACGCGTACTCGGTGAAGACGCCCTCGGGCGTGATCGCTTTCGGAAGCCCGTCCGGCAAATCCTGCACGAATAGCCTACGCGGTCGATCCTGCTCGCTGGCACTCAGCAGCAGACGCCGCCCGTCCGGGAGAAACCGCACGTCCAGGTAGGAACGGATGGAGCCGCGCGGCACGTCGCGCGGCTCGCCCGCCCCTGTCGGAAGGATGGCCATGGCGGTCCCAATGCCTTCCTTGCTCTCCTTCCAAACGACGACCGAGCGCCCGTCCGGAGAGAGCGAGTTGGGCACGCCGGCGCCGAGGCGGACGAGGGGCGACCCGTCCAGGCTGCCGAGAAACCCCGATGACTTTCCATCGCCAATGTCGTCTTCGATCAGGTAGCGTCGTCCGTCATCCGAAATGTCCCAGCTCTGCGAGAAGCCGCGCACCGTCAGATCGCGCTCGACGCTCTCGCCGGGAGTCAGGCCAGCCACTTGCCGTCGCGACTGACCGAGGCCCACCAGCACGCGGCCGTCCTTGGAGGCGTCTTGCAGGCGGATCTCGGCAGCAGGCCTCGTCAGGAGCCGTTCGCGACCCGCAAGGGACACCGCGCGGACCGACCAGTCCACGTCCAATACGCTGAACCAGACTTCCCGGCCGTCCGGCGACCAGACTGGACTCATGGGGGCCAGCTTGGGATTCTCGGTCAAGTGCCTGGCGCCATTCGCGTCTACGACGGTGACCCAGCCGCCGACGACCCCGGCGCTCGGCCTTTCGATCGTGGCGATGCGGGTGCCATCGGGCGAGACGCGAAGAGCGACGAATTCGCCATTGGTCTCATGGAGGACCGTTCCGATCGGGTACTCCAGAACGTGCTTGGCACCCAGGCGCCGGACGATCGCGAAGCGGCTGCCGTCTCGAGACCAGGCGGCGTTCACGATCCCCTCCGCCACGTCCCGGGCGCCCCCTCCCGAGAGCGGCGCCCGCGCCAGGGTTCCATCGTCGCGGAGAAAGGCCACCTCGCCAGCCGCGACGCCGACGACGACGCCTTCGAGTCCCAGGGCCTGCTCGATGGCAAAGTCGAGTCGCATCGAGTAGAGCTTCGACGTGCCGCCGTTCCAACGGGCCGAGTCCGGGTCGCTTGACACAGGGGCGTCGGTTCCTGCGCCGTGCGTACCAGGCGTTGGGCTCACTGCGCAGTGGCTGGGCGGGTGCCTGCGGGTGTTCAGCCTTTCGCCAGCCTCGCCACCAGATTCAGCAGCTCCCCAAGGTCGAAGGGCTTCGCCAGGAAGCCCTGGGCGCCGAGGGCCGCGGCCGCCTGAGGCGCGTCTCTGACGGCGGTGATCACGGCGATCGGAGCAGGGCGCCGCGTCTTCTTCCTGTACTTGGCCGCGAAGCCGCGGCCGTCCAGGCCCGGCATGCGCAGGTCGAGGAGGACCAGGTGCGGTTTGAACCGCGCCGCCAGCTCCAGGCCGGTCTCGCCCCCGCCCGCCACCGCCACGTCGTAGTTCTCGGTCAGGGCGGCCTCGATCAGCTCTCCGATCGTCTCGTCGTCCTCCACGACCAGCACGCGGCGACGGCTCACGCACGCCCTCCCACCGCCCCGCTCGGGATCGTGACCACCAGCCTCGTGCCGCCCTCGTCGGGGTACTCGGCTTCGATGCGCCCCCCGTGCAGCTCCACGATCTGGCGGCTGATGTAGAGGCCCAGGCCCATGCCGCCGATGGCGCGCTCGGGATGCGCCTGATGGAAACGGTCGAAGATGCGGCCGCGGTGCTCCGGGGGCACGCCCAGGCCGCGGTCGGTCACGGCCACGCGCACCACGCCCGCCTCGCGGTTCTTGTCCACCTCGATCGAGATCGGCCCGCCGTCGGGGCTGTACTTGATCGCGTTGTCCACCAGGTTGCGGAACACCTGCTCCAGCCGCAGCGGGTCCACCAGGGCCAGGGCGCCCGACGGCGCGCGCACCGTGAACTCGTGGCGAAAGCTGTTGACCCGCGCCGTGGCCACCACGTCCTCGACGATGCCCACCACGTCCGCGACCTTGCGCTCGAGGCGCAGGCGCCCGGCGTCGATGCGCGATACGTCGAGGAGCTGGTTGACCAGCCGCGCCAGCTTCGAGGACTGCTGGTCGATGGCCGAGAGCGCCTGGCGCAGGCGCATCGGGTCGGGCGTCTCGTCCTTGTCGAGCTGGCGCACCAGGAGCTGGGCGAAGCCGCGCAGGCTGGTGAGGGGCGTCTTCAGCTCGTGGGCCGCGATGGACAGGAACTCGTCGCGCAGCGCCTCGGCCTTGCGGCGCTCCGCGATCTCGGCGCGCAGCCGCTCGTTGTCCGCGGTCAGGTCGGCCGCGCGCGGCTTGCTCCTGCGGACGCCCTTGGCCTTGCCCGCCATGCGGCGAACGGTACCAAAGGCCGCGGCGTTTGACGAAGCCGCCCCGCGCCAGCAGAATCCCGCAACCCCCATGACCACGCAACAGATCCTGCTGGCCGGCGTGGGCGTGTACCTGCTGGTGATGCTGGCCATCGGCGCCCTCGCCAGCAAACGCGTCGCGACCACGCAGGACTTCCTGGTCGCCGGCGGGCGCTTGTCGCTGTCCTTCTCGACCTTCGCGCTGCTCGCCGCGTGGTACGGCGCCGCTACGGTGATGGGAGCGGCCGGGGCCGCCTACCAGAAGGGCTTCCTGGGAGTCATCGCCGATCCGTTCGGCAGCTCCCTGACCCTGCTGCTGGCGGGATTGTTCTACGTGCGGCTGCTGCGCCGCGCCGGCTACCAGACCTCCGTGGACTTCTACGAGGCTCGCTACGGACGCACCGCTGGGATCCTGGCGGCGCTCACGATGGTGGTCGTCTACGTCGGCTGGTGCGGCAGCCAGGTCGTGGCCTTGGGCTTCATCCTCAACTTCCTGACCGGCGTCGACAAGGTCCACGCCACGGTGATCGCCGCGATCGTGGTCATCGTCTACACCTCGATGGGCGGCATGTTGTCGGCCGCCTGGAACGACTACCTGCACATGGTCGTGCTGTTGGGCGGCCTCACGGTCGTGGTCTCCGTGTTCGCCGCCACCAGCGACTTCCTGCCCGCCCTCGCGCAGCTCCCGGCCGCCCACTTCCACATGTGGCCGCGCGACGCCTCGTGGAAGGACTGGGTGTGGTACGTCGAGGCCTGGTGCGCCCTGGGCCTCGGCAACCTGCCCGGCCAGGACCTGCTGCAACGCTCTTTCTCCGCGAAGAACGAGAAGGTGGCGCAGGACTCGGCCTACCTGGCGGCGGGACTGTACCTCGTGTTCTCGATGATCCCGGTTCTGATCGGCATGGCCGGCGCCGTGATGCTGCCCGGCCTGGCGCAGCCCGAGGTCGTGGTGCTGGAGCTGCTGAAGGGCTCCCTGTCGCCATGGCTCCTGGCCCTGCTGGTGGCAGCGCTCGTCAGCGGCATCACGAGCGCGGCATCGAGCGCCGTGCTCGCCGGCGCTTCCCTCGCGGGCAAGAACCTGCTGCGGGTCGTCAAGCCGCAGGCCGACGACGCGGCCGTGCTGCTGGCGAACCGCATCGCGGTCCCGATCGTTGGCGGTATCGCACTCCTGGTCGCGCTGCGTTTCCAGACCATCTACCAGCTCATGGTCGGCTCGTTCTCGGTGATGCTGGCGCTGCTCTTCGCGTCCTTCCACGCTGGCCTCTACTGGCCGCGCGCCAACCGCACCGGCGCCGTCGGCAGCATCGTGGCCGGCGCTGCGATCTACGCGGTCGGTCCGCGCCTGGTGCCCGACCAGCCGTGGGATCTCTACGCGTTCCTGGGCGGCGCCGTGGTGCTGGTCGTCGCCAGCTTGCTCACCGCGAAGAGCGACCCGGCCCCGCCCCTGCGGGGAGCGGACGGGCAGGTCCTCGAATACCGCGACCGGCTCGGCGTGCTGAGGACGATGCGATAGTGAACTCCGTGGGCATCGTCGAACCGCCGACTCTCGCGAGGTTGACAGCTGAACAGCGCGACTGGCTGCTTCGCTCTGAGGGGCTGTGGCGGAAGGCACACGCCATCGTCAAGGACCGCCCCGACCTCGACGTCGGCGACGTCCATCACGCCCTCAGGAACCTGCTGTTGCCCCCAGCCGAACGACTCCGGCGCGGCTTGACTCGTGTCCGAGTTCGTCCTCACAACCGCTGAAACGAGGCTGTTCGAGGCGCTCCACGCCCTGGCGCAACTGCCGATGCTCGAAGCCGCCTTGGCAGCCCCACGGAGCGAAGAGCCCTAGGGCTGCGGCGCGGCGGGCAGGCCGCGGATCCGGCGCAGCGCGGTCTGGGCCTCGCGGCGGACGGCGGCGTCTTCGTCGCGAACCGCAGCCTGCAGGGCTGGAACCGCGGCGGCCGCTTCGACCCCCAGGCGTCCCAGCGCCTGCGCCACGTAGACGCGCACGTGCGGGTTCGGATCGCGGAGCGCCGCGATCAACGCCGCCGGGACCGCTGGCGCGGCGGCGGCACCGAGCCGGCCGAGGGCGCGCGCGGCACTCCAGCGCCGGTGGTTGGCCGGGTTCTTGAGGCCGTCGATCAGCGCGGGCGCCGCAGGCGCGGCCAGCGGCCCGAGGGCGGCGAGGGCCGTGACCGCGGCGCCGCGGCCTTCCGTCTCCTCGCGCCGGTAGGCCTCGACGAGCGCCGGCACGGCGGGCGCGGCCGCCGCGCCGAGGCGACCCAGGGCGTAGGCGGCGAACGAGCGCACGTATGCGTCGTCATGGCGCAGGGCCTTGGTCAGCGCGGCCACGTCCTCAGGCGCCGTGCCGAGCCGATGCAGCGCGGCCGCCACGGCCCAGCGCACGCTCTCGCTCGGATCGGCGAGGGCGAAGAAGAGCGCGGCCGAGGCGCTTCGGTCGCCCGACTCGGCCAGGCGCCGCGCGGCCTCGCGGCGCACGACGGGCGAGGCGTCGCGCAGCGCGGCCACGAGAGCCGCGCTCGAGGTCGCGCCCGCCAGCAACCCCGTATCGCGCGGCCGGTCGGGCAGCAGCGCGCGGACTTCCTCGGCCACGAGGCGTGCTCCGGCGGGACTCAGGTGGTCGTAGTCCACGAAGCCCGCGTCGCCCAGACCGCGCAAGGGCGGGAGCAGGTCCAGGCAGCGCAGCCCGGCGGCGCGGCAGGACTCGGCGATGCGCGCCTGCGCGCTGGGCTCGGGAGCGCCTCCCCGCACCTGGAAGCGGAACGGGAGGACGATCAGGTCGAGCCGCGCACCGGCCTGCTCGACCACGCGGCGCAACCCACGCACCTCGTCGAAGAACAGGCCGAACGCCTGCCGCACCCGCGGCGAGTCCCGCGCGCGGAACAGCTCTTCGACGCTGCCGATCTCGCGCCCCTTCGCGTCCACCACGCGCCGCACCAGGGCGGACCGCTCGTGGGCCCAGAGCAGGAAGCGCGGCGGACGCGCCAGGTTGTTCTGCAGCTCGGCCAGGTCGTTGAGGCACACGGCGAGCACGGCCTGGTCGGGGCGGTAGGGCCGCACCAGCCGCTCGAAGGCGATGCGCTCCTGGCGCGTGGACCAGCCCCAGAGCGCGACGTTCATCACCTCGATCTGCTGGCCCGCCGCGTCGAGGGATGCCTGCAACACCTGGGGATAGGCCTCGGCGGCCTCGATGCCCGCGCCCAGGGTCACGCTGTCGCCGAGGAACGCGACCCTGAAGTCCCCGGGCAGCTTCTCCTTGGGATGCGCCCGATCGCGCAGGCCGTCTTTGTTCCACTCCTGCTCCGGCGGCCAGCCCGAGGCGTTGGAGCCCACGGTGTAGAAGTCCTGCTCCCAGCGCTCCTCCCAATCCCACAGGTACTCCGCGACTGGCTTCGCGGGCTCCCTTGTCGGCTCCAGGCGCCTCGCCAGCCACTCCAGCGCGCCGCCGAAGAGGATCGCGGAGGCCGCGGCGAGTCCCAGGTTGGCGGCGAGGCCCGTGAGGCGACGCTTCACGCCGTTCAATCTACAATCACCCCACGTAAATCAGGAACACAGGGAGGGCGAGTGTCCACGACCGGCGAGTCGGGCGTCTCCTGGGTCTGCCCGCAGTGCTCCCGGCGCGTGCCGATGCGGGTCGACACCTGCCGCTGCGGCACGCCCAAGCCCGCCTTGGCCGCGCCCCCGGCCGTGGCTCCGGCCCCCGCTCCCGGCACCACGGCCCAGACCGTGGCGATGGCGCCACATTCGGCCACCCTGCCGGGCGCGCAATCGTTCCCTAGCGTCGCCGCGACGTTCGACGACGGCCTCCGCACGCCGAACGAGCGCACGCTGTTCGTGGTCGGACTGATCTTCTCGGGCTTGTTCTGGCTGGCACTGCTGTTCACGATCGTCGGCATCTTCCACGGCCTACTCGGCCTCCTGTTCAGCCTGATCGTCCACGCGCTGTTTCTCGCCCATATCCGCGGCAACTCGCTCCGAGTCTCGGAGCAGCAGCTCCCGGAGATACACGCGGCCGTCGTGCGCGCGTCGAGGGCCCTGGGCCTTCCAGAGGTCCCCGAGGTCTACGTCAGCCAGGCCGGCGGTGTGCTGAACGCCTTCGCCACCAAGTTCCTGACCCGCAAGTTCGTCATCATCTATTCCGATCTCGTCGAGGCCTGTCACGACCCGCGCCAGCTCGAGTTCGTGATCGGCCACGAGGTCGGCCACCTCGCCGCGGGCCACCTGAAGTGGAACGCCGTGTTGTGGCCCTTCATGCTGGTTCCGCTCCTGGGCATGGCCTACTCACGCGCCCGAGAGTACACCTGCGACCGCTGCGGCCTGGCCGTCGTCAACGATCCCGAGGCGTCGATGCGCGGGCTGATCGTGCTGGCGGCCGGCGGAAAGCAGGCCGCGCGCGCCGACGTCGGCGCCTTCATGCAGCAGCGCCTCGAGACCGGCGGCTTCTGGAGCGCGGTCGTCGAGCTGGGCTCGACCCACCCCTACTTGTGCAAGCGGGTCTCGGCGCTCCAGGAGTTCGTACAGCCGGGCAGCGCCCCGCCCGTGCCGCGCAACCCCCTCGCCTATCCGCTGGCGCCGTTCTTCGCCTTCGGCGCCGTCGGCGGCGCCGGAGCCTCGATGCTGATCGTGGTGGCGATCATCGGCGTGATCGCGGCCATCGCGATCCCGAGCCTGCTGCGGGCGCGGGTCGCGGCCAACGAAGCGGCCGCCATCGGCGTCGTGGGCAGCGTCGTGTCAGCCGAGGCGACCTTCGCCCAGGTCGCCGGCGTCTATGGGCCCATGCCCTGTTTGGTGTCGCCGCGGGGTTGCCTGGGCCAGAGCTACCAGGGCCCCAGCTTCCTCGACGCGTCCGCGGCCCAGGAGGTCCAGGCCGGCTACCGGCACACCCTGCGGGTGACGAGCGACGGCTCCAACTTCGTCCACGTCGCCGAGCCCGTGCAGCCGGGCCGCACCGGGATCCGCAGCTTCTGCGGCGACCGGTCGGGCATCCTCTGCGCCAGCAGCGAGCCGGGCCTGCTCGAGGCGAGCGCCTCGGGCTGCGACCGCAGCCACTGCCGGCCCATTCGCTAGAGACTCGCGTGCGCTATCGCCTCGTCCACCTGAGCGGGAGCCTGGCGGGCCGCATCCGCGAGCTGGACGCGCCCGAGGTCGTGATCGGCCGCGACCCGGCCGTGGCCCAGGTCGTGTTCGGTCCCGAGGAGCGCGAAGTGAGCCGCCGCCACGCGGCGATTCGCCTGGAGCGCGGCGTGCTGATGCTGCACGACCTCGAGAGCAGCACCGGGACTTTCCTGGACGGCGAGAACGTGGCCGAGGCCGAGCTGCGCGACGGCGACGTGATCGAGCTGGGACAGGGCGGCCCGCGGCTGCGCGTCGAGTGGTCGGACGGCGGAACCGTGGTGGTGCCGATTCCGAACCTGAAGCAGCCGGCGGCCGGCGGACCCGGCCAGCGCGATCCCCCGCCGCGGCCGCTCCCCGGCACCAAGCTGCGCCTGACGTTCCTCTCGGGCACGCGCGAGGGCTCCTTCGTCGAGCAGGCCTCGTCGGTCATCCGCATCGGCCGCGGCAAGGGCAGCGCCGTGTGGACGCCCGAGGACCGTATCGTCTCCGACCAGCACGCGAAGATCGTCCGCCTCGAGGACGCCTTCGTGCTGATGGACCTCGAGAGCACGAACGGCACGTTCCTGAACGGCCACCGCGTGGAGCGCGCGGCCCTTCATGACGGCGACGTGATCGGCCTGGGCTCCGGCGGCCCGGAGCTGCGGCTGCAGGTGCTGACCCCCGACCTGGCGGAGCGGCTGTCCCAGGCCACGGTGGTGATCCCCAACTTCGGCGAGCTGGCGCGGCGCCGCGCGGAGGCCGTCTTCGTCCGGGAGATACCCCTGGATCGGGACGAGATCAGCTTCGGCCGCGGCCCCGACGCCGACGTCCGCCTCGACTCACCCATCGTGAGCCGCGCCCACGCCCGGGTACGGCGCCAGAACGGCACGCTGCGGGTCGAGGACCTGGCCAGCTCCAACGGCACCTACCTGGGCGGCGTGCGCCTCGAAGAGGCGGCACTGAAGGAAGGCGATCGCTTCGTCGTAGGGCCCTTCGTGGTCGAGCTGGTCGGCCGCGCTCTGCGCCTGCTCGACACCAGGAACCGCGCGCGCCTGGACGCGCGCGATCTCAGCGTGCGCGCCGGCGGCCGGGCGATCCTCGATTCGGTGTCGCTCTCCTTGCCCCCGGGTTCCTTCACGGCCCTCATTGGACCCTCGGGTGCCGGCAAGTCCACGCTCCTGAAGGCGCTGGCGGGGGCGCGCCCCGCGGACACGGGCGAGGTGCTGCTGAACGGCACCAGCCTGTATCGCTCCTTCGAGTCCCTGAAGGCCACCCTGGGATACGTCCCGCAGGACGACATCGTCCACGCGGAACTGAGCGTCGCCCAGAGCCTCGACTTCACCGCCCGGCTTCGGCTGCCGCCGGACACCACACTCGCCGAGCGCAGGAAGCGCATCGCCGACGTGCTGGCCACCCTGGAGCTGAGCGAGCGGCACGACGCCCCCATCCACAGGCTGTCGGGCGGCCAGAGAAAGCGCGTCTCGATCGCCGCCGAGCTCTTGACCGAGCCCAACTTGATCTACCTCGACGAGCCCACGAGCGGCCTCGACCCGGGGCTCGAAGAGCAGCTCATGCTGCTGCTGCGCGAGCTGGCCTACAAGGGCAAGAGCGTCGTGCTGGTCACCCACACCCTGGACAACATCCATCTCTGCGACGCCGTGACTCTGCTGGCCGACGGCCGGCTGGCCTTCTACGGCCGGCCCGACGAAGCGCGGGCCTACTTCGGCATCGACCACATGGTGAACCTGTACGCGCGGCTCAAGGAGAAGACGCCGGCCGCCTGGCAGCAGGAGTTCCGCGGCCACGAGGCCCACGCCCGGCTGGTGGAGGAGCCGCTGCGCTCGGTGCCTCCGCCCCAGAGCCGGCCGCCGCGGCCCAAAGCCTCGGGCGGCGCCTTCCACCAGCTCGGAATCCTGGCTCGCAGGTACCTGACGATCCTGACCCGCGACGCGCGCAACGCCCTGCTGCTTTTGGGCCAGGCGCCGCTGATCGCCGGGCTCATCGGGCTCTCGCTGCTCTACGGGCAGAGCGACATCGCCTTCACGAAGCCGAAGAACACGATCCTGTTCCTGCTGGCACTGGTGTCGGTCTGGTTCGGCTGCTCGAACGCGGCCCGCGAGATCGTCAAGGAGAAGGCGATCTACCTGCGCGAGCGCATGGTGAACCTGGGCATCCTGCCCTACGTCCTCAGCAAGCTCGTGGTGCTCACCGGCCTCGCCGCCGCCCAGTGCGTGCTGTTCCTGCTGATCCTGGACGCCTGGTTCGGCATCCCGGGCGAGCCGGCGCTGCTGTTCGCCGCCATGCTGCTCACGTCGATCGTGGGCATCCTGCTGGGCCTGGCGCTCTCCGCGCTCGTGACCAGCGCCGACCGCGCCATGACCCTGCTGCCCCTGGTGCTGATCCCCCAGGTGCTGTTCACGTTCCCCGCCGTCCAAATGGACATGCGGGGCCCCGCGGGGCTGGTGGCGCGTGCGATGCCGACCTGGTGGGCCTTCGACCTGCTGCGCCGCGTGGCCCTCGCCCCGGACGCAGCGCTCGACAACGATGCGATGGATGCGAAGCTCGAGGCCGGCGGCCCCGTGCTGATGACACGGGCGCGCTTCGAGGGCATGCTGAACGACGGCTACTCGATGTTCAACTATCGCGCTACCGTCGAGCTGACCTGGACGGCCTCCTGGCCGGAAGCGCTGGGCGAGCACTTGCCGGCCTCGCTGGGCCGCTGGCGGCCCGCCGCGGCCGACGCCCTGGCGCTCTCGGGTTTCGGCCTGCTGCTGTTCGGCGCGACCTGCCGGCTGCAGAAGCGCAAGGACCGGAGGGAGTGAGCGGCTACTTCGCCAGCGCTCCGGCGAAGTAGGGGTTCCTCTCGAGACGCCGATAGCCCTTCGGCGGGACGTTGAAGAGCGACGTCTCGAGCTTCTTCTCGAGCTTGACCTCGCTCACCAGCATGTGGAAGGAGCCGGGCTGGGGCGGCGCACCCTTCTTGGCGCCCTTCTGGGAGATCACGAAGCGCACCTCCAAGGGGAAGCCGATGTCGGCGGCGACCGCCTTGCGGACGGTGCCGGTGCGGTCCTGCTGGAACTTGAAGAACAGGTGGTCGAGGGCGGCCCCCGAAACCAGGTGGGCGGTGTGCCAGATCTCGATCTCGTTCTGTTGCTGGACCAGCATGTGGGTGTTCTCGAAGGGGATGGAGCTGGCGTAGCTGACGGTCACCAGGCTCTTCTTGGCCGGAAAGCCCAGGATCGTCTTGCGCTCGTCGGTGTGGACGACCTTGGCGTCGTAGGCCGTGTTGACGATGCCCGCCCCGCCTTCGAGGGCCGTGATCAGGTCCGCGGCGTCCATGATCACGTAGGTCTTCGCGTTCGGGTCCGCCAGCACGTAGAAGCGGTCGCCGGCCTTGTGCAGGGCCAGAGTACCGGCCGGCACGATGAAGTCGCCGCTCACGATCTCCTGGCGCGAGATGTCGCTCGCCAGGGTGAACCGGCTCGTCAGCTTCGCCACGGTACGCAGGGCCCCGGTCAGGGCCTGGGCCTCGGGCGCCGCCTTGGCGGAGGACCGGATCTCGGGTGCGATGGCCTGGATCTCGGCCGTCACGATGTATCCCTCGATCGTTTCGGGGCGTGGGTCCTGGGCCGACGCGGGAATCGCGGCGGCGGCGAGCAGCAGCAGGGTCGGCCCGAGACGCTTCATTTGGCGGTCCTCCTCGGTTTGGGGCGAGGGGGGGATTATAGAATGGCGCAATCCGATATCTCGCGGCCCGCTCGGCGGCGGCCGCCAGTTTCAGCACGACGAGATCGGCGACGGTCACCACCCGCAGCCGGACACCGCCGTCGAGGTCGATGATGCTGGCGTGCTTAACCGCGTCGGCTATCCCCTCGTCTTCGGCGGAGAACTGCACGGCTGTCCGCTGTTTCGGGGGACCCGGGCCTGGTGCGCGCCAGTTGTCGCTGTGGTCGTGATGACCGGTGTGGTCGAAACCGGCATCGAGGAAGGCTGCCCGCGGCACGTGAGCATAGGTGGGCACCGCCGGATCGATGCCGAGGGTACTGCGGGGCTCCTGCGTGTGAAGCTGCACCGCAACGCCGCCAATCAGGCCACGAGGTGCAACGATCCTTCCTTTGAATCACCGGCCGGCAAGCCCATCGTCTCACCGCAACAGTCGATCGAGGGCATACCCCGTGGCCAGGCGCTCACGGGCTTCTGGTGTCGTTGACGCCTTCATGCCGGTGAAATACCGGCATTCCGGGAGCGAGGGTCCCGCTTCACGATCGTCCTCGACTGGCAGCAGACTCCGGAGATGCTATATTGTCGATTCCTAGTGCGCCCGTAGCTCAACTGGATAGAGCGTCGGCCTCCGGAGCCGAAGGTTATAGGTTCGAGCCCTATCGGGCGTACCACTCCTGCAACAACTTACAGGGATGCGTCAGCGAGGGTGCAGTCTGGGGTACCGTTGGGGTACCGGTCGCTGCTCGTGAGCGAGTGCTGTCCCCCCATGCCGCACGGTGGAGCCCGTCGCCCCCTGGCCTACGGCGGCCTACCCATCCGCAGACCTCAGGCCGGGAGTCCCCCCCATGGCCGCGTAGTACCATTCGCCCGCTCGTTCACGAGTGGAGGCGCGCTTGGCAAGGCCCCGTCGGACCTCGGTCGGCAGGGAACTCCAGTCGATCCGCAGGTCGCTCGCGTCGATTGTGCGTGTGTTGGCACGCCTCGCCCCCGCGCTCGATAGGCTAGGCCGTGACCCGGCTCCGTCGCGAGGCCCGGGTCGGAGGAAGCTGAAGCTCTCGCCCGCTCGCCGGGCGAGCCTACGACTCCAAGGCCAGTACATGGGCTACCTTCGGAGCTTGAAGCCGCGCCAGAAGGCAAGGGTGAAGCGGCTGCGCGCGGCCAAGGGCGTGCGCGACGCGATCACTCTTGCCAGAAGGCTGGGCGGTCGGTAGACCCGATCCAACGCTCACAGTCAATCCGCCCGCAACGTGACCCGACCTGGGAGTGCTCCTCCCTAGAATTGGGCCAGGATCCATATGGACTGCACCATCCACTTGCCGCCGCGCTGGGTGAACGCGGAAACGCTGGAAGGTGCGCTCTGCTCGGCCGGGCACGGGCCGCACGGCGCCACAACGACGGCCTTCGTCTTTCCCGGCGGCTGCAAGATCATGATCGACGCTGCGGTCCGCCTCCTCTCCCTGTGCAACCAGCTCGATGCGAGCACCGGGCGCGTGCGCCTCGACTTCGAGGAGGGCGAGTCGGGCGTCATGGGCTACTTGAACCGCATGGGCTTCTTCGATGAGCTCTCCCCCAACGCCGAGGTCAGTCCGGCGCGGCCGACCATCTCCGGTGCCGAGGTCCACGGGGGTTCCAATCCCGGGCTCGTGGAGATCGCTAACATCAACCATAAGGCGCGTGACCAGGCGCTGCCCGGCCGTCTCACCGACGCCGTGGTTCTCGCCTGCGGCCGTCGGCGGGACGTCGATGAGCTGGGTGGTGCCGCCTTCACCGTCTTCGCGGAGCTGATCGACAACGTGTTCTCGCACAGCCAGACGCCGCTCGACGGGTATGCGGCACTGCAGGTGTACCCGAAGGGAGACTCATTGCAGGTTGCGGTGTCGGACAGTGGTCTTGGGATCATGCAGACCCTTCGCCCAGCGCTGAAGACGGAGTACCCATCTCTCGCTGGCCTCTCGGATACCGCCCTGCTCGTTGAGGTCTTCCGTCAGGGCCTCTCCCGCCATGGTGCCGACCGTGGTTGCGGCCTGCAGGGCAGCGCCGCGAAGGCCATCAAGTTCCGGGCAGACCTCGATGTGCGCCTGCCGGGCACGCGCGTAGCCCTGAAGCCGGGGAAGGGCGGGTACGCCACGGCGCACTGCCAGGACAACCTGCCCCTCGTCTGGGGGACCCACATCTGTTTCACGTTCCGTCTTGACTGACCGGCCTGATTCTGGTTAACTTCCTTCAATGAACGAGCCGATGGAGCGCATCCGGCTCCGGAACTTCATGGATTCCAGCGAGGGTTGGGGTCGAGAGCAGGGGCGGAAGGTCTACCCCGCTCTCCTTGATCTCGTCGAAACAAGGCCGGGCGCGATGATCTTCAAGGTTTCGCTCGAGGGCGTGAAGCGGATCGACATCTCCTTCGCATCTGAGACGATCGTGGAACTGGCGCGGCGCTATCGAGGAAAGAAGGGTTTCTGCTTCATCGACCTCGTCGATCCAGACATGGCCGAGAACTGGGACGCCGCGGCCGCGCGCAAGGCCCAGCCGCTGGTTTCGTGGGACCACGGCAAGGCGAGGACGCTGGGTGTCTCGCCGAGCCAGGGCACGCTCGGGGCATTCGAGTTCGCGCTGAAGCGCCCGCGAACTCGGGCGGCCGAGTTCGCGGCAGCCACCAAGGACATGTCGATCGCAAACGCGAGTACGAAGTTCAAACAGCTCTGGGAGCAGGGATTCCTTCTCCGACGGGACGACGTGGCGGAATCGGGCGGCGTCGAGTACAGCTACTACCGCATCGGGTGAGGTTGTTTTGTTGGCCACTCGTTCATCTCCTTCAGTGAACGAGACATTGAGGAGGGAGATGGAGATGGAGATGGAGACGGCGTCAGTGGAGTCCGTGCTGAAGAGGGCCCAGATCGCCGGCATCCTGGAGCGCACCTGCCAGCAGCTCGAGCTTACCGACGCACAGTTCGAGCTCGCGAAGAGCCGCTATGAGGGCGTTGGCGCGTGGCTTGCCGAGTCGGACGAGCCCTTGATCCGGGGCCTCGAGATCTACCCCCAGGGATCCGTGAGCCTGGGCACGACGGTGAAGCCACTCGGTCGGGAGGAGTACGACCTGGACCTCGTCAGCCTTGTGCGCCACCTCGTGCACACCGTCTCGCCCGGCCTCCTGAAGCGGGCCATTGGCGACCGTCTGCATGCGAACGGCCACTACCGAGACATCCTCGTGGAGAAGCGGCGCTGCTGGCGCCTCGCCTACGCCAACGAGTTCCACCTCGACATCACCCCCTCCATCCCCAATCCCGCGTGTCGGCGCGGCGGCGAGCTGGTCCCGGAGAAGCAGCGGCCAGAGTGGAAGCCGTCCAACCCCAAGGGCTACCGGATCTGGTTCGAGGAGAGGGCGCGGATCAGGCCGCGCATCAGGGTCGTAGAGGCCGAAGTCGCGAAGATCCGCGCGCAGGTCGAGTCTTTGCCGGAGCCCACTTCCTTCAAGGGCCTGCTCCGGCGGACGGTCCAGATCTGCAAGCGCCACCGCGACGTGTGGTTCAGCGCTCGTGAACAGGACCTTGCCCCGATCTCGATCGTGCTCACGACGCTGGCGGCCAAGAGCTACGCCTACTGCGCGGCCAACTTCACCTACGAGACCGAGCTCGACGTCTTCCTCGACGTGGTCCGCTACATGCCCGCTTTCGTGGAGAGAGGAATGGTCGATGGCCGAGAGCACTACTTCGTCTGGAACGAGACCACCGAGGGCGAGAACTTCGCCGAGAAGTGGAATGCGGACCCTCGTCTCGCCCGTGCGTTCTTCGCCTGGCAGGTCGCGGCCGTCAGGGACTTCGAGCAGCTGGTCTTGCTGACAGGCCTGGATCAGATGGGCAAGGAACTCGGCCGATCCCTGGGAGAAGCCCCGGTCAACCGTGCGATGAGTGCGTTGACGCAGGCGATCTCGACCGCCCGGACTGCCGGCCATCTGTTCGTCGCGCCAAGCGCCGGCCTCGCGACAGGGGCTGCGACCGGTATCCCGGTCCGCCCGAACACGTTCTTCGGAAGGTAGGACCACGGACTGCTTCAGCTCAGGCCGGCGGCGGCTCACAGCGGCGCAGCAGCACGCGTCGCTACAGGGCGCCCGCCTGGCCGGCGCCGCGGGGAGCTTGCGGATGGGACGGCTGACCTGGGAATTCGATGCGCGGCCCCTGCCGATCAGCCGCTCGTACCGGCTCCGGATCCAGTACCGTGAGGGCGGGACGCCAGACGTCGTGGTGATCGCGCCTGATCTCCAGGTGCTGGCCGAGGGTCGGACGCTGCCGCACGTCTACGAGGAGAACCCGACAAAGATCTGCGTGTATATGCCCGGCACGGGCGAGTGGAGGCCCGACAAGCGGATCGTGGGCACGATCGTTCCGTGGGCCGTGCTCTGGCTCTTCTACTTCGAGGACTGGCTCACCACCGGCGAGTGGAGCGGCGGTGGAGAGCACCCAACGGTGAAGGATGATGTCAAGAAGAATTCTCGCGATCGACGGCGGCGGAATTAGGGGGATCCTCCCCGCGGCCTTCCTGGCCACGATCGAAGAGGCGTCCGGGAACCGCATCCTCGATCACTTCGACCTGATCGCCGGGACTTCCACCGGCGGGGTCATCGCACTGGGCCTCGGCTTGGGCCTGCCCGCCCGGGCGATCGCGGACTTCTACCTCAACGAGGGACCCAGGATCTTCGACCAGGAACAGCCGCGGGTGTCCTCACTCCTCGGCAGAATCCGGACAGCCACCAGATGGGTCAAGGGAACCGCGCGCCATCTCGTCACCTCCAAGTACGAACCCACCGAACTCCGTCGCGCGCTGGAGAAGGCGCTTGGGGACCACGTCCTTGGGGATAGTCAGACGCGACTCGTGATTCCCGCGTTCGATCGCAACCGGCGTGAGCTCCACGTCTTCAAGACCGCTCACCACGAGCGGTTCGCCGTCGACTGGAAGGAACGCGCGGTCGATGTCGGTCTCGGCACGGCTGCGGCCCCCACTTTCCTGCCCGGGCACAGCCTCGCGAGCGGGATCTCCCTGGTTGACGGCGGGGTGTGGGCCAACAACCCCGTCGGTCTGGCCACCGTCGAGGCCGTGGGGGTGCTCGACTGGCCCCGCGATGACCTCTACGTGCTCAGCCTGGGCTGCTGCGAGGGCGCATTCGAAATCCCTGAGAGAACCGGGGTGGCTGACTGCCTCAAGGTCGTCGAGATGCTGATGCTGGGCCAGTCCCGTGGAGCGATCGGCACGGCCAAGCTTCTTACTGGCCACATGGAGGGCCTACGGCGCGTGTTCCGATACAACCACGTGGCGCCCGCAGGGATGTTTGGCCTGGACACCGTGGATCAGATCGCGACCCTGCGCGGGCTGGGAGAGGGGCTTGCCCGCGAGGCCCTGCCTGAGGTTCGTCGTGTCTTCCTGGCCGGTGAGCGCGAGCCATTCGTGCCCCTCCACGGCGGTGTCGGGCAACGTGCTGCGGGGTGAGCCGAGACCACCCATGACGATGTGCTTCCATCAAGGACTGACGCTTCGCCGGCTCTATCATCGAGGTCTCCAATCCGGACCAGGATCATCGGAACATGAGCTGTGAGATCGTCCAGTCGCCCGCCGCCGGCCTGAGGCTGAACGCCGCGCGGGAATGGCTGAGCGCCCAGCGTCGGGACCGTCCTCTGCTGATCCTGTCGGCCAGCAGCGAAGCAGCCAACTCTGTGCTGCGGGAGACGGCGTTGCGGTTCGGCGCCCTCTTCGGGTGGCGCGGGATGACCCTGGCGCGCCTCGCCGCGACGCTGGCGCAGCCCCCCTTCGCTGCCGAGAACCGCGTGCCGGTCGGCCGGCTGGCGCTCGAGGCACTGTGTGCGCGTGCCGTCCACCGCCTCTCGCAGGAGGGGAGGCTGGGGCGATACGGGGTGATCGCGGATCGACCAGGCTTGCCGCGGGCGCTGCTACGGACGATCGAGGAGCTTCGCATGGCCGAGGCCACGGCCAGTGGCACTGACCTCGACACGATCCAGCAGACCTACGTCGAGATGATCGAGGAGGCGCGGTTCGCCGACAGGCCCCTCCGGTTCCGGGTCGCCTCCGAGGTCGCCCGTTCCGACGGTGCCCTTCTGGGCGTCCCCCTCTTGGTGCTGGACGTGTCGATCCGCACACCGCTCGAACGACGGCTATTGCGTGCCGTCGCGGACGTGTCACCCGCCGTGTTCGCCACCGCGCCGACCGGCGACGAGCATTGCCAGAAGAGCCTCGCCGAGTGCCTGGGCGTCGAGCTCTTCACGCTCGACGACGGCTCGACATCCTCGTTGCGTCGGCTCCAGCGTCACCTCTTCACTCAGGAGCGACTACCGGAGGGGAAGCTCGGTGACGATGTGGAGAGCTTCTCGGCTCCAGGCGAGAGCCGCGAGTGCGTGGAGATCGTCCGGCGCATCCTTCGTGAGGCCGAGAGGGGCATTCCTTTCGATCGCCTCGCCGTCCTGCTGCATACGCAGTCGTACCGTCCTCACCTCGATGAGGCCCTGCGCCGGGCGGAGGTGCCCGCTTACTTCACTGCCGGAACTTCCCAGCCTGACCCGTCGGGTCGGGCGTTCCTGGCGCTTCTGTCCTGTGCCGCCGAGGGCCTCTCGGCTCGCCGCTTCGCCGAGTACCTGTCGCTCGCGGAAGTACCGGATGCGACCGACGAGGGTACGCCCCCGCCCGCACCATCGCGCGGCGAGAGATGGGTGCCACCTGACCTCGAGTCCATGCCCGAAGTGCTCGCCGCCCAGGAGCCGCTCGTAGACGAGGAGGAATCTGGCCCTGCCGCGCTCTCCGACTCCCTCCCTGTGGCCGGCGGCACGTTGCGCGCTCCCCAACGGTGGGAGCGGCTGCTAGTGGATGCCGCGGTCATCGGCGGCATTGACCGCTGGCGGCGCCGGCTGGACGGTCTGGCGGCAGCCTTCAAGGTCGAGCTCGACGCGGTGGAGGAGCCCGAGAGCGCCTGGGCGCAGGCAATCCGCCGGCGAATTGCCGATCTTGAGAGCCTGACGTCGTATGCCCTGCCACTCCTCGAAGTTCTCGAGACTTTCCGGCAACCCGCGGTCTGGGGGGTGTGGCTGGACCGGCTCTCGGCCCTTGCCGCGAGAGCACTCCGCCGACCGGATCGGGTCCTCGCGGTCCTGGGCGAGCTGGCCCCCATGGAGCCCGTGGGCCCGGTCGAGCTGCGCGAGGTGCGATTGGTGCTCTCGCGGCGGCTCACTGACCTGACCGTCTCGCCCTCCACCAGGCCGTACGGGCGCGTCTTCGTGGGCAGCATCGAGGACGTTCGCGGTCTCACTTTCGATGTGGTGTTTGTTCCAGGCCTCGCCGAGAGGATGCTCCCCCGGAAGGTGTCCGAGGATCCGATTCTCAGGGATGAGCTTCGACGCGAGATCGACGCCGACCTGGAGACCAACGCTGACCGCGCCGGACACGAGCGCCTCGCCCTGCGCCTCGCCGCGGGGGCCGCCGGCACGCGCCTGGTCCTATCTCATCCTCGCCTTGACCTCGACCAGGCGCGCCCGCGCGTTCCCTCGTTCTATGGGCTCGAGGTCGTTCGCGCCGCCGAGGGTCGGCTCCCGGGATTCGAGGAGTTCTCGCGTCGAGCGGAACGGGTCGGTGGTGGCCGAATCGGCTGGCCCGCACCGGCATCGCCGCTCGATGCCATCGATGAAGCCGAGTACGACCTGGCGCTTCTCGACGAGATCCTGCGGAGACCCGCGTCCGAGACCAAGGGGATGGCCCGTTACTTGTTGCAGGCGAACGCCTACCTGGCGCGCGCTCTGCGCGCGCGCGCCCAGCGGTGGGGCAGAAAGTGGACGCCCGCAGATGGCCTGGTCGAGCCATCGGCCGAGGCTCTGGGCGCACTCGCAGGACACTTCCTGCGCGCCAGGCCATACTCGCCGACGGCACTCCAGCACTTCGCTGCCTGTCCGTACCGGTTCCTGCTGCACGGGATCCACAGGCTGGCGCCTCGCGTCGAGCCAGAGGCCATCGAGGAGATGGATCCGCTCCAGCGCGGTGCGCTCGTGCACGATGTCCTCTTTGAGCTGCTCGGCCAGCTCCGCACCGAGAAGCTGCTCCCACTGAACATTGAGAGAGTCGAACGCGCGCGCTCCCTGCTCGAAGAGGCCTTGGCGGCCGTGGCCGCTCGCTACCATGACGACCTCGCACCTGCAATTGAGCGCATCTGGGAGGACGGGATCGCACAGGTGAAGGCGGATCTCGTCGAGTGGCTGCGCCGCGCCGCGGAGGACGACTCTGGCTGGACGCCGGTCCACTTCGAGCTTTCGTTTGGGCTCAAGGAGAGGTCACGGCGCGATCCGGCTAGCCGCGCCGACCCAGTCCGCTTGGACTGCGGCATCGTGTTGAGAGGATCGATCGACAGCGTCGAGCAGGGAGATTCCAGCGCGCTCCGCGTGACGGACTACAAGACCGGCAAGGATCGCTCGGGACCGGACATGGTAGTCGGTGGGGGCGAGACGCTTCAGCCTCTCCTGTATGCGCTCGCTGCCGAGAAGTTGTTCCCGGGGGCGCGCATCGACGGCGGTCGCCTCTACTACTGCACGTTCGCCGGTGAGTTCAACGAGCATCGCGTCCAGCTCGACGACACGGCCCGCCAGACCGCCGGCGTGGTGGCCGAGGTGATCGACGAGGCACTCGAGAAGGGGTTCCTGCCGGCCGCGCCGGCAGAGGACGCCTGCGAGTGGTGCGACTATCGCGTCGTCTGTGGACCCTACGAGGAGCAACGAACGGCGCGAAAGCGGCGTGAAGCTCTCGCGTCGCTGGCGAGGCTAAGGGACCTGAGATGAAGGCGCTCGCCGACGGGGAAGCGCGGCGCAGGATCCGTGAGGACCTGACGACGACGCTCGTCGTCGAGGCAGCCGCCGGCACGGGAAAGACGACCGAGCTCGTTGGCCGCATCGTGTCGCTCGTGAGGTCCGGACTCACGACCCTCGGCCGCATCGTGGCCGTCACCTTCACAGAGAAGGCCGCTGGCGAGATGAAGCTGCGGGTGCGAGAGGAGATTGAGCGCGCCCGAACTCTGGAGGGGATTCCCGACGCCGAACGCGAACGTCTCGATGCCTCCCTCCAGGAGCTCGAGGTCGCGCGTATCACGACGATCCACGCCTTCGCGGCCGACCTCCTCCGTGAGCGCCCTGTCGAGGCGCGGATCGACCCTGCCTTCGAGGTCGCATCGGAGGACGTCCAAGGACGCCTCTTTGACGAGGCCTTCGACAGCTGGTTCCAGCGGGTGCTCGGCGATCCCCCTGAAGGCATCCGTCGCATCCTGCGTCGGAGAACGTCACGGCGTGACGACGGCGGTCCGCGGGCAGCCCTGCGCGCAGCAGCGTGGTCCCTCGCAGAACACAGGGACTTCGATGCGGCCTGGCGCCGCGACCCGTTCGCACGGGAGGCGGCCATCGACGAGCTGATACCGCGGCTCGAGAAAGTCGGCGGGCTGGCGGCGAGCGCCTACCGCGAAGACGACTGGCTTCGCAAGAACCTCGTTGAGGTCCAGCGGTTCGTGGAGGAGTTGGGCCGGCGCGAGCGGGCCCGCGGCTCCCGGGACTACGACGGACTCGAAGCCGCGTTGCGGGCGTTCGCACATCACAAGTCATGGGGCTGGAAGGGAGGCGGGAACTGGTTCGGGCCCAAGCTGCCGCGCCAGACCGTGCTCGCCGCGCGTGATGACGTGAAGGCGGCACTCGACAGCCTGATCGCAAGGGCCGATGCCGACGTCGCGCCGTGCGTGGAACGGGAACTCCGGCAGATGGTCGCCAGCTACGAAGAGCTCAAGACGAGGGCGGGCCGGCTCGATTTCCTCGATCTGTTGCTCCGTGCCCGCGACCTGATCCTGGACCACGCAGAGGTCAGAAGGGAGCTGCAGGACCGGTTCCGCCACCTCCTTGTGGACGAGTTCCAGGACACGGATCCCCTCCAGGCGGAGATCTTGCTCCTCCTGGCCGCGGATGACCCGGCCCAGGTGGACTGGACACAGGTTCGGCCTGTCCCTGGGAAGCTCTTCATCGTCGGCGACCCGAAGCAGTCGATCTACAGCTTCCGGCGCGCCGACGTGGCGCTCTATGACCGCGTCAAGAGGGCGCTCCTGGAGAGAGGCGCCAATGTCATCTTCTTGACGACGAGCTTCAGGAGTGTTCCTTCGCTACAGTCGGCCGTGAACGCAGCGTTCGCGCCGGAGATGCGCGAGCGTAATGACTCCTCGCAACCGGAGTACGTGGCCCTCGAGCCGTTCCGCGACGAGCAGGGAGACCAGCCAACCGTGGTGGCCCTCCCGGTACCGAGGCCCTACGGCGACTACGGCTCCGTGACGAACTGGGCGATCGAGCGCTCCCTGCCCGATGCCGTTGGAGCCTTCGTCGATTGGCTCGTGACCGAGAGCAACTGGACGGTAACCGAGCGCGGCGCGGGCGCACGCGTGCCGGTCGAGGCCCGTCACGTCTGCGTCCTCTTCAGGCGGTTCCAGGGCTGGGAGGACGTCACCCGGCCTTACGTGCGCGCACTCGAGGCCAGGCGCATCCCCCACGTTCTCGTCGGGGGTCGATCGTTCTATGAGCGGGAGGAGGTGCTGTCGATCCGCAATGCACTGGAGGCCATCGAGCGGCCCTCCGATGAGCTGGCGGTGTTCGCGACACTGCGAGGACCCATCGTCGCGTTGCCGGATGAGTCTCTCCTTCTTTTTAGGGAGCAGGTCGGCAGCCTGCATCCCCTGCGGCCGGTGGACGCCAGCGGCCTCGCCGACCCAGTTCGTCGCGTCGCGGAGGCGCTGGCGCTGCTGCGGCGTCTACACCTCGGAAGGAACCGAAGACCGATCGCGGACACGATCGGTCGTTTGCTGGCCGAGACACGGGCTCATGCCGGCATCGCGATCGCGCTGACTGGCGAGCAGGCCCTTGCGAACGTGCTCCGGCTCATGGATCTCGCGCGCCGGTTCGAGGCTGCCGGAGCGACGTCGTTCCGTGCCTTCGTGGACTGGCTGGGCGACGAGTCGGAAGCGGGTGCGGCGCCCGATGCCCCCATAGTGGAGGAGGGGACCGAGGGTGTGCGAATCGTGACGGTGCACCGGGCCAAGGGGCTGGAGTTCCCCGTCGTCGTCTTGGCCGACCCGACTGCACGTGCGTCCCGGGACAAACCGTCGCGTCATGTCGACCCTGACCGCCGGCTGTGGGTCGAACCCATTTGCGGCTGCGTCCCGCCCGAGCTGCTCGAACACTGGGACGATGAGGTGCGGCGGGATGCGGAGGAAGGCGTCCGCGTCGCTTACGTCGCTGCCACGCGGGCACGTGACCTTCTCGTCGTACCCGTCATCGGCGACGAGCAACGGGACGGCTGGCTGAGTGTGCTCTCCCCCGCGGTACATCCAGAGGACGGGAGGAGGCGACATCAGCGGCCCGCACCCGAGTGTCCGGCCTTCGGATCGGACTCCGTACTCGAGCGGCCTGAGAAAGCGATCAAGACCTCGCGCGATTCAGTCGCGCCTGGTCTCCACCAGCCGACGGCAGGGACGCACGGGGTCGTCTGGTGGGATCCCGCAGTCCTTGCCCTGGGCAAGGAACACGAGTTTGGCCTACGGCAGCAGAAGCTCCTCGAGGCGGATGACGGAGGCCTCACCGAGGAGGGCGTGCGTGCGCACACCGAATGGCAGGCGCGCCGCACCGCACGTCTCGAGCGCGGAGCGACGCCCGCGATTCTCGTCACCACCGCCACGGCCACTCGCCCGGCTGGGCTCGGTGCCGTCCGGGTGACGATCGAAAGCACGGCCGCGCGTCGCGCCGGGCGCCCCGCCGGGCGCCGATTCGGTGCCCTTGTGCATTCCGTCCTCGCGGCGGTGGATCTCAAGACTGCCGAAGCGGACGTCCTCGCAACAGCCGCGGTCCAGGGAAGGGCTCTGGCCGCGGCGCCCGAAGAGATAGCCGCCGCGGTCGAAGCCGTCCGCGGAGCGCTTGCCCACCCTGTCCTTCGGCGGGCGTCCGCGGCAGCGGAATGTCACAGGGAGACGCCGGTTGTAGTGCGGCTTCCAGATGACTCCTTGGCGGAGGGCGTGCTGGACCTCGCCTTCAGGGAAGGCGCGATGTGGACAGTGGTTGACTTCAAGACGGAGGCCGATGTCCAGGCCCATCGCGTGCGGTATGAGGACCAGGTGCGGCTCTACGCAAGCGCGGTGTCCGCTGTCACGGGTGCAGACGCGGAGTGCGTCCTGCTGGCGATTTGACTCGCCGAGAAGGGCCCCGAGGCCATCCACACTTGGCTCAGGAACCCGCAGCCGTCGCACCGGGTAGTGCACCACCAGTCTTGTCTGCGAACACGAACAGGCTCTTGAAGAAGTCCTGGATTTCCGCATGACGCCCGCTTTGGAACGCGGAGAGCAGGCCACGAATGCTCGTGTTGGCCGTTTCTCCTTGACGGAATAGGCTGTCATCCTCCAGAACCATCCCGAGTTCCAGGTGCGTCGATGGATCCGTGCGGTCCAAGGAGACGAACACACGCCGACCGCGGGCGACTTGTGCCATGCCGCCAATCTCGACGCGTGGCACCGACGAGAGCAAACGGAACGCCTCGTCGAGGCTCGATGAGCGCCGAATCTGCACCTGCCGCCAGTACCAGTTCATGAAGCGGCGCAACTGGCGAACGTCCCAATGACTGCTGCCAGGTTGCGGGGCAAAGGCCCAGAGAGCGCTCAACATCTCCTCGATCAGTTCATCGAGCCTGGCCTTCAGCCGCTCAGGTGGCCACGTGTCGTCTCGACCGTAGGCGAGCTCATGGAGAAGCGAGTAGGAGTCGGCGACGTAGTCGATGTGCTCCATGACGCTCCCAAACTTCCCAACCTCCTTGGCTGTCGTGGACGTAAGAGTCTGGTGGTCGTGAACGTATTCGTGGAAGAGGAAGAGGCGGAAGGCCCGTCGGAGCTGATCATCATCAGGGAACTTGACCCTCCAGTTCAGAACGAGTTGATCGGACAGTCGCCAGAGACGTCGGTCGGAGTCATAGAGGTACTCGCTAGGAGGGCCATCCGTATCGACGCCCGCCCCCTCCCGGACAAGAGCGTGCAACCCCGGCAGTCCAGGATAGGGGGCACGTTTCTCCAGAATAGGTAGCTGAAGAGACCGGTACCAGGGCGTTTCCGGTGTACCGTTCTCGCGCTCTCTCTTCGCCCACGCGAGGATGTCCTGGAGCGCCTGCGACAAGGGGCCCGACCGCGCCGCCTGGATCCTGCTCGACTCGTCGGCGGTGATCGCCGCCGGCGCGGCACTGTCAGCCTCCGCGGACAGCATGAGCGCGAACTGCTGTGACGGCTGCCCGGCCGGGCTTCGATAGCGGAATGTTTGGATCGGTGGTGAGTTGCGTGGTTTGAGCTCTTGACCGATTGCGAAACACACGGATACCGGAGCGGCGACGAAGAGATAGATGAGCTCGATGTTCGGCCGAGCCGCACGGAGGAGCGCGAGAGCTTCGCGAAAGGTCAGACGCACGAGCTCCAAGTCAGCCTCTGAGCGAACGCGCGTCACTCCAGGAGGACGATCCCCATCCACGAGTATCTCGACGTCAGCGAGATGCTCATCGCCCACGATCTCGCGCACATCACCAGGCGAGATGCCTGCCGAAATGGAAACCCGAAGAACCGCCGTGCCACGGCTCGTGACCGCAGGCATGGTTGGAAGCCCTGACGTCGCCAGCGTGAGAGTCCGATCGTGTGCCGGCCAGGTCCAGCGATCAGCATCGCGATCGAACTCGTGAATGTGGACGTGCCGCTCGTCTCCGAGCAAAGCACCTGCCGCGATCGCGTGGGGCACCTCCGGCAGGCCGAAATAGTGAAGTTCCGGACGGCTGCAACGCTCCGCGGCCTGATCGATGGAGGCGACCTGTTGGCGGAGGTACGCAACGTGTCCGCTCCAGTCCCCGCCATCCACGGCCTCCTTGAAGACAGAGGTGTCGAGGTGGATCTCGTGCCGTGGCAGCCGAAGGGACGCCGCGTCGAGACTTTCCAAGACGGCTGTGGGCTCGACCGTCCTCAACCCCGAATGGCGAATGACGATCAAGTCGGTCGAGGTCTTGCCGTCCGCCGTTGCATCGGGCAGCAGCTTCTCACTCATGTCTCACCAACTCCTTCGGCCTGCACTCACTGAGTCCTCGGCGTCCGGCGCAGCCATCCCAGGGATGCGCGGAACCACTGCCTGCCCAATCGACCGCGAAGCGTGTTGACTCTTCGATTGTGACAGCGGCCGAGCCGGCGTCCGCTTCCGCAGGGACACGGCTGCTTGTTGGCTTCGCGTCGACGCATCGCCGCGAGCCGGACGAAGTCGTCGAGATCGCATCGGCCGTCAACGCCAAAGATCGCGGCGAGGTCTTCGCGGATGCCATCGTCGCCGTGCGCCAGCTCCCCGAAGGGCATCACGCCGTGCTTCTCGAAGTAGGACCGACCGTAGAGATAGGGGATGACACACCGCTCGACGAACCGAGACAGGGATCGCGACTCCCAAGCAATCAAGCGGAGGCGCGTTGGAGAGCCCAAGCACAGAGTTCCGTCGGCGAGCGTGTGGTAGGTGGGTGGAATCCGCCCCGCGGTCTCCCGCACCGCCGGGACGGCACGGGGGAACTCCGGCGGCACTGTGATCTCGACCTGGTACTCGTCCGTTATCGACTGAAGGTCTCGCGCTTGCGCCGAGAACGTGATCGGACCCGCCAGCTTCAGACCCTCGCCGCGAGTCGGTACCAGCCGGAGGCCGCTGTACTTCTCGAGCAGTTCATCAACGCGCCAGCTCTGGATGCGATCTCTTGTTGGATCACGTTCGGTCATGCCACGGCCGGGGCGCGCTCGGAATCGAAACAGTGGGAGCCGGCCGCGTGATGATCGCCGGGGCCACGGCAGCAGACGCTTCAAACGCAACCAGCGCGTCACGCCCCAGTTGGATGTCGAAGAGACTGCGGACCTGGTTGGCGACGGCGCCTTGCTCGATGGCACTCGACAATCGCCCCAGGTCAGCCTTGACCTGCGTGTGCCACCTCCAGAAGTTCGCCTCCAGCGAGGGCTTCTTTGCCCACTTGTCGGCGTAGTCCTCGGCGGGATCCGCGGGATTCGGGACGCGCGGCGCCCTGGGCCGGACGTATTCGCCCATGCGGTCGACGATGTTGGCGACTGCGGACCAGAGGTCGCCTTCGCCGGCGTACGCGTGCGTCGCGAGGTTCGTGATGATCATCGAGATCGGGCCTTCGGAAGGATCGCGTCGGAACATGACGTCCCGGTGGCGCTTGAGGATCTGGATGCTGCGCTGCAGCGGCGTCTTCCATTCGTACGGTGGGACAGCGTCGACCGAAGCGTAAAGTCGCGCTTCCACGAGTCGTTGCATCGTGGAGGCCGCCGCCGCTCGTGCCTTCTCCTCGAACCAGGTCGCGAACCCGCCGGGATTGCTGCTCAGCAGGAGGCGCGTGATCTGGTCGTATTGGGGGTGCCTCCTGTCCGTGATGGCGACGGCCTGGGCAGCCAGGATGGCGAGGACGCCCCTCGCCATGATGGCCTGTATGACGGCCTCTTCCTCGGGGAGGCAGGGCAGCGTATCGAGGTGGAAATCGACCTCGTCCGTGTAGTTCAGCCGCCAGCATCGGTCCTTCTCCTCGACGGGCTCGATCATGTTGTGGGCGGCTGCATAGGCCTTGACTTCGCTGCCGTAGAGCTCCTTGAGCTGCTTCTGCGTAATGGCGGTCTTGGCGATCTTGAGCGTCGTGAGGTTGTCGAGGTCGTATCGGTCGGTCGGCAGCAGCGGACGGTTGACCGTTCCGTACCGAAAGGAGCCCTGAAGCGACACGTGCGGGGAGAACGCCGCCACCCTCGACTCCCGCCGGCACATCCACTCCCCGAGGGACTTGTGTCGGGCTGAGGCCTTCTCGTAGTACGAGCGCGGTATGTCGAGGCTGTCGACGATCAAGTCGAGCAGCCTCGCCGCTCGTGGGTTCTGGCTTCTCATGATTCGGCTCCTTCCAGCCGGAGCGCCCGGCTGTATAACTATAGCGAACGTATCATCCGCCAAGGCGCATGTCAACCATAACGAACAAAGACCTTGCCTTCAGCGAACAAACGGGATACGATGCTCGTTGCAAGTAGGCGTGGATTAAGGGTTTCCTGAATAATGTCTCTCGCTGTTCGACTTCGCCAGTTCCGTGAAGCCCAGGGGCTCTCCCTGGATGAGCTCGCGACCAAGGCGGACCTTTCGAAGACGTACCTCTGGGAGCTTGAGAAGGACTTGGCGGCCGCCAAGAAGCCATCAGCGGACGTCCTCCTCCGGATTGCGGCGGCTCTGTCCGTCACGATCGCCGACCTGCTTGATCTGCCGACCGTGAGCGCGCCAGAGGGAACAGTGGAGATCCCGGCGTCCCTGCAGGCTTTCCGGGAGCGCATGGAAAAGCTTGGGACCGCTCTAACCGACGAAGATGTCCGCGACCTGGCGATGATGAAGTTCCGAGGCGGCCAACCGCAGACCACGGACGAGTGGCACCAGGTCTACTTGGCGTTCAGCTCCTCACCTCGCCGGCGAACGCCATGACGCATGCCGTGTCGACTCGGGCACTCATCGACGCCCTGGTTCGCTCGACCGGCGCCGTCGACGAGTTCACAGCGATTCGCATCAAGGCGCGGGAGGCGATCGAGCGGTTCCGCACCGCGTTCGGTGAACCGACGATGCCGTTTGATGTCGATGCTCTGGCAAGCCTGCTGGGAATTCACCGGAGCGAGGATGCGCCCGCGCACAGCAGCGACGCTGAGCTCGTGCCAACCGGTGACGGCCGGGTCACGATGCGAGTCAACCCGGATCGCCCTGACACCCGCAAGCGCTTCAGTGTCGCTCATGAGATCAGCCACACCTTCTTTCCCAGCTATCACGCCAAGAAGTGGTGCCGCACCGACGCGCGCTATCGGAGTCGCGCGAATCCGGACGACCTGGTTGAGATGCTGTGCGACGTGGGAGCATCGGAACTCGTGCTTCCCGCGCCTTGGTTCACCGAGGCGACACGCGCGGTCGATACCGGGCTAGGCCTGGCCGAGTTGGCCAAGACCTACGTCGTTTCTCGGGAGGCCACGCTGCGCCGTTTCGCCGAGACTCATGCGAGAGAGGCAGCCGCGATCTTTCTCTCTTGGAAGCTTAAGCCCACGCAGCAGCGGACGCTTGGCAATCCCAACCAGAAGGGGCTCTTTGGTATCGACGTGGCAGAGGTTGCTCGCCGTGCCCGAAGACTTCGGTTGGACTACTCGATTCCAAGTCCGAGCTTCACCGCGGCCGGCTTCTTTCTCCCCGCCGATAAGTCAGTCGAGAGCACTGGCCCGCTCTACGCTGCCGCGTCAACCGGGCAGCCATGCGAAGGGACCTGTTCGCTCGACCTTGGACCTGCTGGAGGGGAGTACAGGGTTCTTGCAGTTCCGCTATGGACCCCCGACGAGGATCTTGGACCGAATGGGGAGAACGCAGTCGGGGCAATCATCGTGCCCCTCCGAGCCCGGTAGTCCAACCCGACGCAAGAAAGCGAGCAAGCGGGTTGTGACCTCTCGACGCATCTCTGGTTTTGACATGCCCCCGAGAGGAAGGCACCTTAAGGCTCCCGAACGGTGATAGCAGATTGAGATTCGTGGACCTTTTCGCCGGCCTCGGCGGCTTCCACCTTGCGCTGAACGAGCTGGGCCACGAGTGCGTCTTCGCCGCCGAGATCGACGATCAACTGCGGGCCGTTTACGAGAAGAACTTCCCGGAGTCCAAGGGCATCGTCCATGGCGACATTCGCCAGTGCAAGGACAAGATCCCGTCGCATGACATTCTCTGCGCCGGCTTCCCATGCCAGCCCTTCTCTAAATCGGGATCGCAGGACGGGTTCGGCGACGAGACGAGGGGCACGCTGTTCCACGAGATCCTAGAAGTCGTGAAGAAGCGGCAGCCGCGCTACGTCGTGCTGGAGAATGTCGGCAACTTCGAACGTCACGATGGTGGCCGGACCTGGGACGTCGTGAAGAAGAAGTTGGACAAACTCGGCTACTCGGTCCGCGGGACCGAGCACGTCGCCAGCGGGGGGCATGGCCTCATCTCGCCCCATCACTTTGGTCACCCGCACACGCGAGAGCGCTTCTTCGTAGTGGCGAGCTTGGATGAGCTGCCGGCAGACCCCTTTCCACGCGGTGATCGGAAGCGGGTGACGCAACTCGCGAATATCGTCCAGGCCAAGACTGAGCTCACCAAGGAGGTGCGGCACGAGGTCCGCCTTTCCGACCAGCAGGTCGAGTGCATCGACCACTGGAACACCCTCCTCCAAGCGATCCCCAAGGACTTGGACCTGCCCTACTTCCCGATATGGGGCGACGAGATCCACGCGCGCTACCCATACCAGGAGGCCACTCCCCACCGTTCCACGAAGGACGACATCTTGCTGAGCCTGCGGCGGAACGGTGACTGGAAGAAGCGCAAGAAGAAGGACGTCCTCGCCCTGCTGCCGAGCTACGCCCGCACGGCACAGGATGAGTTCCCGAAGTGGAAGGTCGACTTCATCCGGTGGAACCGGCAATGGTTTCGGGAGATCCAACCCTACTTCCCTGATGGCTGGGTGCGCGAGCTGCGCAAGCTGCCGGCGTCGCTGCGCAAGCTGGAGTGGAACTGCCAGGGGGAGAAGCGGAGCCTCTGGCGCTACGTGCTGCAGTTTCGTCCCTCGGGGCTGAGGGTGAAGCGCTATACGAGCTGCCCCGCACTGGTGGCAATGACCACTACTCAGATCCCCATCCTGGGGCCTGAGCGCCGGTTCATCACCCGAGTGGAAGGCCTTCGGCTCCAGGGATTCCCAGACACGCACGAGCTGCCGAAGGCACGCGAGCGCGCGTTCATGGCGCTGGGCAACGCGGTGCACGTGGACGTGGCACGGCGGATCGTGGAGGCGCTGCTGGTGGATGGAGTTGCGGGTGCGAAGAAGGAGCATGCGCGTGGCTGATCCACTGTCCAAGGTAAGCATCCGGCCGGGCGTCGCCATGCTCTCGGTCCTGCGGCACCTTAACTATCGCCCGTGGTACGCGGTTGCCGAGTTCGTCGATAACTCGCTCCAGAGCTACCTCGACCACCGTGAGAGCCTAGATCGGCTGCACGGGCCAGGCTTCAAGCTCCGGGTGGCAATCGAGCTCAGCGCGGCGGACGGCGGGCGGCTCGTCGTGCGTGACAACGCCGCGGGCATCCACGAGGCCGACTACCCGCGAGCCTTCCGACCGGCTGAGATCCCACCGAACACCGCGGGAATGGCCGAGTTTGGCATGGGCATGAAGAGCGCGGCCTGCTGGTTTGCGAAGCGCTGGACTGTGCGTACCTCTGCCCTCGGCGAGCCCGTGGTCCGGACGGTCCACTTCGACATCGAGAGAATCGTCCACGACCGCATGGAGGAGTTGGGCGTCAAGGCCGAGCCGGCGGCGGCCGACGACCACTTCACCGAGATCACGATGGAAGGGCTCCACCGGATTCCCAAGGCAAACACGGTCGCCAAGATCAAGCAGCACCTGCGGAGCATCTATCGCGTCTTCCTGCGACGCGGACTCGTGGAGCTGAGCCTCGACGGGGATCCTCTCCGTTACCAGGAGGTGCGCATCCTTCGGGCGCCGTACTACAAGAACCCCGGGGGGGAGCCGGTCGAGTGGCGCAAGGAGATCGACTTCGACTTCGGGGGGAGCCTCCGAGCCACCGGCTTCGCCGCGCTGAGGGAGACGGCAAGCACGTCGGAGGCGGGCTTCGCCCTCTTCCGTCGTGATCGCCTGATCGTAGGAAGTGCCGACGAGGGATACCGCCCTGAGGCGGTCTTCGGCAAGTCGAACAGCTACAGATACCAGCGGCTCTTTGGCGAGTTGCACCTCGACGGCTTCGAGGTCACCCATACCAAGGACGGCTTCCATTGGGAGGAGCACGAGGACGTCTTCCTCGAGCTGCTTCGCGACGAGTTGGACAAGCATCCCCTGCCTCTGCTGCAGCAGGCCGAGGAGCACCGCGTCCGGCCCAAGCCCGTCGACCTCACGCCCGCGGCAGAGACGGCGACGCGGCGCACGGCCGATGTCATCGAGCGTGAAGTTCCCCCGGTGCTCGGCCACCAATTGGACGCCGCGCCCGAGGAGAAGGCGCCACCGGCCGAGTTGCCCGCTGCCGCCCCCGTGGCCGCGCGGCGCGAGATCGCGGTCGAGGTCCGCGCCGAGCGGTGGCTCATCACGATCGAGCTAAGTGCGGATGCCGGCGTCGGGGATTGGCTCGACTTGGGCGAGGATCTCCCCCGCGAGGGAGGAGTGCGAAGGCTCAGCGTCCGCCTCGCGCTCGCTCATCCCTTCATGGAGCGATTCGGCGGCACCGACCCCGAGCGCATCGAGCCGCTGCTGCGGGTGGCAGCGGGCCTCGCCTTGGCCGAGACGTCGGCGCGGGCAAGCGGTGTGCGATCCGCCGGTACCATTCGGCGGAACCTGAACGAGTTTCTACGGGACGCCCTCTCCAAGCCATGAGGGCGGGCCCAGAAGAGAGGTCGGCATGAGCACAGTGCCTCCGGGTAGTGACCCGGCCAGAGTGGACATCGTGGGGGGAGAGACTCCAGGCGCACGCTGGAATCCCCGCGTCGGCCCCGAGACGCTCGCCGTCCTCGTTGAAACGCTCGACGACGAGCCAGCGCGGAGTCGCGTGCGCGACGAGGCGGTGGCCGTGTTGCGTGGCTGCTTGCCTCCGACAGCGCCGGACAGCCACGAAACCGGGCTGGTGGTGGGCCACGTGCAGAGCGGCAAGACGATGTCCTTCACGACTGTGGCCGCGCTCGCCCGCGACAACGGGTACCCACTCGTCATCGTGATCACCGGCACATCGCGACCGCTCACCGGGCAGTCCACGTCACGGCTGGAGCGGGACCTGCGGCTGCAAACCCGCCTGGATCGCAAGTGGCAGCACTTCCACAATCCGCGGGTCCGACCTGGGCACAACGTGCAGGCGATTCAGGGGACACTGGCAGACTGGCGAGACCCTGAAGTCCCTGAGGCGGCGCGCCAGACGGTGCTCATCACGGTGATGAAGAACCACCAGCGCCTCACACAACTCAACGGGGTGCTCCAGCGGCTTGACCTCCGTGGCACTCCGGTACTGGTGATTGACGACGAAGCGGACCAAGCCGGGCTCAACAACCTCGTGAACCAGGGACGGCAAAGCACGACCTATCGCTGCCTGACCGCGCTGAGGCAGCTCCTTCCTCACCACACCTACCTCCAGTACACGGCCACACCCCAGGCACCGCTCCTCATCAACATCATTGACGCGCTCTCGCCGCGCTTTGCCGAGGTCCTGACTCCGGGCGCGGACTACGTGGGGGGGCAGGAGTTCTTCGTCCAGCACCCGAACCTGGTACGGACGATCCCGGTCGGCGAGATCATCACCCGCACCAACACCCTCACCGAGCCACCCGACTCGCTGCTGGAGGCAATGCGGACCTTCTTCCTGGGAGTGGCTGCCGGCCGGCTGGTCGACGGCGGAGGAGGGAATCGCTCGATGATGGTCCATCCGTCGCAGCAGACGATGCTGCACGGCGACTACTGCCGATGGGTGAATGAAGCGAAGGCGCGGTGGGTTCAGCTCCTCGGCTTGCCGCAAGGCGACCCGGATCGGCTCGAGCTGATCGAGGAGCTGCGGGACTCACACGCCGATCTCCAGGCGACCGTCGCGAACCTGCGGCCGCTCGACGAACTGCTCGGCGTGCTCGCATGGTCGATCCGCCGGACGCGGGTGTGGGAGGTCAACACAGCAGGTGGCCCCACGCCGGAGATCGACTGGGGGACCGACTACAGCCACGTCCTTGTGGGCGGGCAGGCTATGGACCGCGGTTTCACGGTCAGCGGCCTCACCGTGACCTACATGCCGCGCGGCGTGGGTACGGGCACCGCCGATACGATCCAACAGCGCGCACGCTTCTTCGGCTACAAGCGCCAGTACCTTGGCTATTGCCGAATCTACCTCGAAGCGGCCGCGCGCGCCGCCTATCAGAGCTACGTCGAGCACGAGGAGAACCTCAGGCAGCGGCTCACCGAGCATCGCCGTACGGGCCGACCCCTCACCGATTGGAAGCGCGCCTCCTTCTTAGACCAGCAGCTACAGCCGACGCGCCGCAGCGTAATGGACCTCACGTACCTCCACGATGTGCTCTCCGACGAGTGGTACGTCACGAGAGCCCCGCACGACTCCGAGGAGGCGGCGGCCGCGAATCGCGAGATCGTCCACCGCTTCCTGGATCGGCTCACACTTCAGCCGGATGCCGGCTCGCCGCAGCGAACGGAGATGCAGCAGCACCACCTAGCCGACGAGGTCCCGCTGTCCTTGGCCCTTACCGACCTGCTCACGCCAATGCGCATCACGCGTGCCCAGGATTCTCAGCGCTACACAGGGCTGCTCCTCCAGGTGCGCGAGTATCTCGACGCCCATCCCGCCGCGGTGTGCCGCGTCTACTCGATGAGCCGGGGAGTCGAGCGCGAGCGGTCCGTCGACCGTGAGGACGAGATCCCCCTGCTGAGGCTCTTCCAGGGTGCTCATCCTGTCTTTCCTTTGGCACAGCGTGGAGCGATTTACCCCGGCGACAGCGAGATGAAGGCGCCGACCGGCCTGACGATACAGGTCCATCGGCTTCGAGTTGTACGAGCCAACGATTCCGTCTTGGCCGATGTGCCGGCACTCGCAGTATGGGTGCCGCGCGAGATGGCCGAGGCATGGGTAGTTCAGGAGCCGCCGAGGTGAGACTGGCTCAGCTCTTCGAGTCGCTGCCCGCTGCCGCCGCAGACGGTGAGCTGCCGTCCTTTTCGACACTGGTCATTGGCGCTGGGCCGCATCGGCTCGGCAAGGACACGAGTGGGGCACCGGCACTGCTGGTGTCGCTCCCGGCGGCGCCGCATGGCAATGCTTTGCCGCCCCCTGTCGAATTGGAGCACATCAGCGTGCGCCATGGCGTCCAGTGCCGCCTCTGGCGCGCGAGCGCCGAGCCCGAAGAGGCGATCGTCAGCCTCGTCCACTGCCGCGAGGCCGAGCGCGTTCTACGAGACTATTTCCTCAGCGTCGTCGAGGGCGTGTTGCCACTGCTCGGTCCCGCCCCTACCGAGGCGCGCGTACGTGACGTGGTGGCCTCGCTCATCGAGCTATTCCGCGCTTTGGAGCTCCCGCAGCGGAAGCCCATCCAAGGGCTGTGGGGCGAGCTTTGCGTGATCGTGCAGGCAACCGACACAGCCGCCCTTCTCGAGGCCTGGCACGCGAGCCCCGAAGAGCCGTACGACTTCACGCGCGAAGCGCAGCGGCTCGAAGTGAAGACCGCCGCCGGCGACGAGCGACGCCACCACTTTACGCTCGCCCAGCTTCACCCGCCGGCAGGGGCGAGCGCCGTGATTGCCTCGCTCTTTGCTGAGCGCGCCGGCGGCGGAGTCTCTCTCGGTGAGCTGCTCGACCGGGCCCGGCTTCGCGTGTCGACCCGGGGCGACCTTGCGGTCCGTCTGGAGCGAGTCGTAGCCGCGACTCTGGGGAAGAGCTGGAGGCGGGGGCTCTCCGAGCGCTTCGATTGGGAGAGGGCTCAGGAGTCGCTCGCCTTCTTCGATGCGACTGCGGTCCCGTCGGTCCTGCCCACGGACGTCCCGAGTGGCGTGACCGATGTTGGGTTTCGATCCACGCTGGAGATGGCTCACCCGCTCGGCGAAGCGGCGATGCGTGAGCGAGGGGGTCTCCTTCAGGCCGCCGTCCCCTTACGTGCCGCGCGTCGGTGACTGCCTCGCTGCGCGACTGCCGGCGGCAGCCTCAAGGAGACTGCCACCTTTACCGAGAGCGCTGCTCGGTGTGGGTCTCGCGTGACCTCGGACTCCCACACGCTCACCACGTGCCATCCCATCCGCCGCAGCGCCCGTCGCGTGCGTTTGTCCCGTAGCCTGTTCGCCCGGATTTTGGCAATCCAGTAGCTCGCATTCGCGCGTCGCTGCAGGGCGCGCCTAAGCGCCGGCCACTCGCGACCGTGCCAGAAGTCCCCGTCACAGAACACCGCGACTCTCGCTCTCCGCAGCACGATATCTGGGCGCCCGGGCAGGTCGGTAGCGTGAGTGCCGAAGCGAAGTCCCAACTTCAACAACGCCCGCCGCAGGGCAAGCTCGGGGGTGGTGTCGCGGGCGCGATTGGCCTGCATTGCCCTCGATGCAGCTGGCGACGATGGCTTCAGGCCTTTGAAACTCGGCGCCTGCATTGCGATAGGGTACGCGATGCATGCCGCTGCGGAAGAAGGGTATCAACGCGTTGAGCGGGCCTCGTTGTGTACTGGCCTCTAGTGCTCTGTATCACTGAGATCGCTACCGTGATATCGGATGATGCTGCATGCGCTCCGAAGTCACGGTCGTTCTCAGTAGAAGGGATCGCGAGGAACTCGAGATGCGACACCGCTCGCGGTCTGCGCGAGCGGACGATGTGCGGCGTTCGCGGCTGATCTTGATGCTCGCAGACGGAGAAACGTTCGATACCATCCAAGAGACGCTGGCTTGCAGCCGTACCTACATCACGCGCTGGAAGAGTCGCTTTGTCGAGGGTGGTCTGGCGAGTCTCTACCCTCGATATCGAGGACGGAAGCCGACGGCCCTGACACCGGCCACGGAAGCGCGGATCCTCGCCGCGACCAAGCGCAAGCCTGACGACGGTTCGACGCATTGGAGCACGCGACGCCTGGCCGAGAAGCTGAGAGTGCCCCATATGCTCGTGCATCGGACGTGGGCACGCGCTGGCATCAAGCCCCATCGGATCAAGCGATACATGCGTTCGAACGATCCGGACTTCGAAAAGAAGGCCGCTGACGTCATTGGGCTGTACCTCAATCCGCCGCAGCACGCCGCGGTGTTCTGCGGCGACGAGAAGACCGCGATTCAGGCCCTGGACCGACTGGATCCCGTGCTGCCGCTCAGTCCAGGTCGCTTGGAGCGCCACGGCTTTGAGTACTACCGGCATGGAACGCTGTCCTTGTACGCTGCCCTCAACACCCGCACCGGCACCGTGCTCGGGCAGACCGTCGATCGCCATAGCAGTGCGGAGTTCGTGGCCTTCCTCGGCGCAATCGTAGTGAGCCAGCCGAGGAACAAGGAGATACACGTCATCCTCGACAACCTCTCCGCACACAAGACGGCGCGTGTCGAGCAGTTCCTTGCTGATCATCCCAACGTGCACTTGCATTTCACCCCGACCTACTCGTCTTGGCTCAATCAGGTCGAGAACTGGTTCTCCAAGATCGAACGGCACGTGATTGCCAGAGGCGTGTTCACTTCCGTCAACGTGATGAGCGCGGCCGAGTCTCCCCTCGCTACGGCGAGGGGAGAGGATTGAAACATCAGCGCGGCGGCGTTCATGGGCCTTATGGTGCGTCTCCCCTCGCTACGGCGAGGGGAGAGGATTGAAACGGCTCGGCGACCGCCAGGGCGGGCGAGTTTGCCAAGTCTCCCCTCGCTACGGCGAGGGGAGAGGATTGAAACCTGATGCCGGGCGACACCGAGGGGACCAGGCGCGCGATGGCCGCACTCGCGACGGTTGCTGCGCAGTGTGTCCTCGTACAGGTCCCGCGCGTAGACGACGCCGTCGATCGTATCGAGGTCCCCGACGTAGACGGGGAGGCGGGAATAGCCGGATTCCCGCGCGATCCCGCAGCGCCGCATCCGAGCTGCTCCCACGGGGTATGCCGACGACTCGGCTCCGCGGCGTCATCAGACGCCGCGCCTCGCAGTCCTGGAACTCGAGCGCTCCCTTCACGACCTGACCGTCGAGGACGCCCTGCCCCGGCGACCGGCAAGGGCCCTTGAGAAAGCCTGCGTGTGCGCGGCCCGTTGGCCATTGGGCGCCAGCGGTACGCGCGCTTTCAGGGCTTCTCGGACCTGGCGGCCTTCACCCTGATGTAGACGATCGGGTAGCCACCGAAGGGGTTGTCTCGCTCAGCGAGGTTCTCGAAGGCAGCCGCGACGTCGCCAACCGCCATCTTCTCGGTTGGGCAACGGATCATGCCCTTGAAGGCGCGCCGTTCCTGCAGCCACCGGATGGCGATGGCCTCGGCGGGCCTGTCGGAAGTGACGAAGGCGCGGCCCTGCTCGGCCGCCCAGGCGAAGAGCCGTTCGTCGTCGGTCCTCTCGCCGAAGACGTCGACGGCTCGCTGCACGTCCCATCCGCGCGAGACGAGCGCCTTGATCAAGTGGCCGCTGATGTTCTCGTCGGTGAAGAGCGGGAACCGGCCCGGCACTACTGCCGGGCCTTCTGCCTCAGGTATTCCGCTTGGCGCGCCTCATGCTCTGCGTCCCACGTCCGGTCCTGCTCGAAAGCAGCGTCGATCTCTTGCTTGTGGTCGTAGTAGTAGGTCAGCGCCGCGTGAACCTCGGCGGGGCTGAGAGGTCGTGACGAGAAGTAGTTCGCGATCTCGTCAGGCGAAAGGCCCTGGCGCTCCACCGCCACGATGTCCATGACCGAGATGCGCGTGCCTTCGACACACGGCCGACCGCCCCGCACACCTGGGGTCGTGCTGATGTGCGGATAGACGAGAGGCTTCGAGGCCGTCGCCATGCAGCTATTCTACGCCCCGGAGCCTTCGACGGCGGTCATCACGGCCTCGGCGGACGGGCGCTGCCCCACGGCTTCGCTTCCGTTGATCACCTCGAGAAGCTCTGCCCAGCGCTGCAGACCCTCCCGTGCCTCCGCCAACGGCAGCGTCGGCATGTACGTGCGCAGCAGCTTCGGACGGGCGTGGCCCAGGACGACGTGGTCCACGATCCAGGGCGAGACCTGGAGGCGGTTCAACAGGGCGTTCGCCACCGTGCGGCGGATGTCGTGGATCGTCACGTCGTCCGCCAGGACCGCGGGCCGCTCTTTGGCCCGCTTGTCCTTCGAGGGCGGGAGACCGTTGGCCCGGCGTCCGCGCAGCGTGTAGAGGATCGGCTTCAGCGCATCGGGGTGCGGCCGAGCGCCCGTCTGCGTCGCGAACACGAACTCCGATCGGACGCCCTCGGCGAAGAGCGCCGACCTCGCCTCGGCCAGGATCTGCGCGGCGGCCGCTGAGATTGCGACGCGTCGGAGCTCGCCGCGGCGGCGGCCCGACTTCTCCGCCTCAGGCGGAATGACCAGCACGCCCGCATCGAGGTCGAGCCAGCCCCAGCGCATGCCGAGGACTTCATCGCGACGCAGGCCCGTCAGGAACAGGAGCCGCACGGCTCGGCCATAGCGGCTCGCGTCGAAGCCCTGGATGAGCGTGCGAATCTCGGGATCGGAGAGGACTCGCGTCCGCTCCTCTTCCCTCTCCTTCCTGAGCCCGGCCGTCGGGTCGGCTTCGATCAGGCCCTTGCGGCGGGCCCAGCCCAGCAGAATCCGAATCGAACTCAGCGCCCTGTTTCGGGAGGGCGCCGCCACAGGCGCGCTGACGAAGCGTTCGACTTCCCGCGGGCCGAGATCGGCGAGAAGCCGTGGGCCCAGCTCGCGGTCGAGACGCCTGATGTGCGGGAGGAAGCCTCGGGCCGTGCCACCCGCAAGGCCGTCCTTCCACAGTGCTGTGGGTCCGTGCCTCGGATCGTCCATCCAGGCCTTGATCACGCGTGAGGTCGTGTCTCCGATGCGCCGCTGGCGCGCTGCTTCACGATCAGCGCGCTTGCCGCTCTGCGGGTCGTCCCCCATCGCTGCGCGGCCCCTGGCGCCCGCTGCGAGCTTCCGCGCGGTCGCGAGGCCGAGGTCCGGGTAGGCGCCGAGACGAAAGCGCCGCGCCTCGCCGCGGAAGAGATACCGAACGAACCACGACGCCCGCCCTTGTCGAACTCGGAGCACGAGACCGGGCTGTTGCAGATCGTTCCACTCGCCGTTGGCGTCCCAGTCGAGCGCCGCGAGCCACGTCGGAGTCATGCGCATCTTCGCCATGCGCCGCACGCTAGCATCCGAGTTGTCCCGCCGGGGACAAATCGGGGACAAATTCTCAGCGTGACGGCGTGAAACTCAGAGCAATCTCATGAGATCGCTTTCGACCAATATCCATGCGCCTATCAACGACATAGGCTGCCTCGCCGCGTTTCATGCGATTTCAAGAATTGCCCCGTTTTTCTCGCTCCGGAGCCGAAGGTTGTAGGTTCGAGCCCTACCGGGCGTACCAGTCACAGCAACAACCTACAGAATCACCCCTCGAGCAAGCGGTCTCGCGTGGTACCGTTGTGGTACCAGGCGTGGCGGGTTGGTCACGGCGCAACGGCGCGCCGCGGTGACCTCAAACGTGGAATTCACGAGGTCAGGGGGTTCGATCTCCCTCAGCTCCACCAACCTGATCAGCAACTTGTCCAAACGGCCCTGACGGGAAGGTGTGTCGTGTCTTGCAGGTGGTATGATCGAGAGTATGAGAGTCAAGACATCTGTCACGATCGATGAGCGGGTCTTGAGGGGCATCGACAAGGCCACGACTCGCACCCGAAGCCGGTCTCGTGTGATCGAGGACGCGGCCCGCGAGTTCCTGGCACGCCGTGCGCGGTCGGCCAGGGAATCGCGTGATCTGGAGATCCTGGACAGCTCAGCGGACGCCTTGAATCGGGAGATGGAAGACGTCCTCGCCTATCAGGCGGACGTTTGAGGCGGGGCGACCTCTTCCGCGTGCGTCGGCCGGGCGCAGCCGATCCGAAACGATCGCGTGTGTTCGCCGTCGTCAGCCGGCAGGCTCTCATCGATTCGCGATTCTCTACGGTCGTCTGCGCCCCCGTCTACACGCGTCGCGATGCGTTGGCGACGCAGGTCGATCTCGGCGCCGAGGATGGACTCAAGCACGAATCGAGCATCCATTGCGACGCGCTCGTCAGCCTGCCGAAGTCCATGCTTACCGACTTCGTTGCCGGCCTCGCGCCGTTGCGGATGCGTGCCCTCGATCAGGCGCTGCGAGTTGCGCTGGCCTTGGCCTGACTCGGCCGGTCGTCCGGTCGGGATCCGGCAACCTATCGGCCTGCGCAGCGCCGCTGGCTCAGCGAGCAGACCAAGAGAATGGCATTCACGAGGTCACGGGTTCGATCCCCGTCAGCTCCACCAACCCTGACAACGACTTAGCGGAAGGATGAATCGGCGAGCAGGCCGATTTGTCCATTTCTTGTCCATCCTGCCGATTCGACAAAGCCCGCCGCTCTCTCGAGCGACGCTCGGGAGAGCATTAAGAACAGGCCACAGCATCGCTCGAGGATCTCGCGTCGTGGATCTGGGCAACTACCGACGCGCCACACTCGGTCGGTCTTGCGCTGAACGGAGAAGGGCACGTTCGGGGGACTTTACCGGCAGAAGCCCTCGCCGCTCGCGATATCAGGTAGCGCGCGTGCTCTTCCATCTCATGAAGATGACGGAGCCGTTGGAGCTGCCTTGCGGAAGCGCGCGGCCGCTGCGAATCCGAGCACGAAGAAGATCGCGAGCGCGAGGGCCTGGGCAGCGACGAAGGGGGCCTCGGTCTGTTTCGGAGCGAGGGCGTGCAACGCCGGTGCCCTCATGAAAGCCTGCACGACGGCAACGAAGACGTTGAAATAGAGGGCGACCGTCCCGCTGATCACATAGGCGCGCCGCCACGAGCCTGCTCGCCGGCTGCGCGAGCGTCAATCCTCGACCCGCTTTCGAGGACGTCCGCAAGACGGTCGCGGACCGGTCGAAGGCCCAGCCCGAGTGGTCCCGCACGCCCTCGGGATCGTCCGCCGCCGAACGAGCCGTATCCGCCCCGCTCCGGCGAGCGCGCGGCCAGCCGGCCGGCGTTGTGCCGCTCACGTACGCGAGCCTGGCGTCGAGCGTGGCGGGCGGCACACGAAACGAATCACCGCTTTCGGCGGAAGCGCGTCTCGGAATAGGTCGCGAAGTCCCCGCCGGGCTCGGCCAGCGCGAAGGTCTCGACGAACTCGTCGTCGCTCACGATCCGATAGGTCTCGCGGCCGCGCCAGCCAGGCGGGATGTTCTCGATGGCCGTGGTCACGAACACGATCGTGCGCCCGTCCGCCGAGACGTTGTCGAGCGCGTACTGGTTCACGAAGCCCTCCACGTGGAACTGCCGCAGCATGAGCTTCTGGGCCGCCTTGTCGTAGCTGATGAAGCCCACGTCTTCGTGGGTCTCGCCCTTCGGGTTCTTCGCCTGGGGCGGGTAGCTGCTCTTGTTGTTGACCTGGATGAACCGGTCCTTCAGCGTGAGCCTGTACTCCCGTTCGCACGTCCCGGCGCCAGGCTGACCTTGCGAGTCGCCCTGCCATGAGCCGAGCAGCACGCGCACCGGCTGCCAAGAGTCCGGCTTCCTCGCGGGTGCTTGGGGAGCGGCATCCTGCGCGGCGACCGGCGGCGGCGAGAACAGCAGGCTCATCCCGGACAGGACGAGGCACGTGAGGTTTCTAGGTTTCATGGCCGGCAATCGTAGAACGGCCCGCGGCGAGCGGCTTGTAGGAATCGGCCATCGTCAGTAGCTTACGTTCGGGAACGTCAGCAGCTCCCCCGGGCTCATCCCCGCGAGCTCTCGGAACTCGTGGTTGAAGTGGGCCTGGTCGAAGAAGCCGCAGTCGAGCGCCACGTCGGTCAGCGAGCGGCCCTGGTCGGCGGTCATGACTCGAAGGGCGTGCAGGAAGCGGCTCACGCGTCCGAACTCTTTCGGGCCCAGTCCCACCGCCCGCTCGAACTGCCGCGCCAGGTGTCGGCAGCTCACTCCGATCTCAGCCGCGAGCTCGCCGACCCGCACCTGGCCGCGTGCCGCCCCGATGATCTCCAGCGCCCGGTCCACCGCCGGCTCGGTCCGGCCGTTCTCGCTCAGCAACGACAGGAGCGCGCGCTCGACGCATCGCACTCGTGCCCTCATGTCCTTCGCCAGGGCGATGCGTTCGCTCCACTCGCGAGCCCGGTCGCGCCAGACATCCTCGAGGTCGACCACGCCCGCGGCCAGCTCGCGAAGCGGGCGGTGGAAGAAGAGATAGGCGCCTCGGGCGTAGAACCGAACGGCGAGGAACCCGGCCCGGCCCGCCGGCTCGATCTCCAGGAAGCCCCGCATCTGCCCCACGACGAAGCTGCGCGGCTGCAGGGCGGTCTGGCCGTCGTGAAAATGGCTTCGATACGGATCGCGGAAGTGGAAGACCAGCTCGACGCAACTGTCGGGAAGGATCCTTTCCCGACCGGCGCCGCTGATCGGACCGTCGCTTTCGAGCGACCAGATGCGCTTCACGAAGGGCACGAGGGCAGGATGGAGGGGGTACTCGCGGTAGCGGATCGCTTCGGGAGTCAAACGGCGCCGCCGGCGCGGGCTCCGCGATCGTCGCTAGCGCAGCCCCTCGGCGACGAACAGATCGTCGAGCAGGCGTCGGTAGGAATAGACGTACGCGGAGCCGTCGGCGGTGATGACGATCGGCCCCATCGAGCTCACGCCGGCCGGATCCGGCGGCGTCAGCTCCTTCCAGAGCCGGCGCTGGCCGGTTGCGACGTCGACGATGTCGATGCGGGCCGGCGCGCGCGAACCGCGCTGGACGTAGAGCGAGCGGCCGTCGGCCGACCAGCGAATCGGCGTGTCCCCGGCCGTGGCTCCCGGGAGCGCGTGCGCCTCGCCCGTCTCGATCGGGTAAAGCCAGGGCGCTCCGGCGGGATCGGTGGTCACGGCCCAGCGGCCGTCCGGCGAAAGCGCTTTCCAGACGAAGCCGGCACCTTCGGGTGAGATCGCGCGCGCTTTCCCCGCCCCCAGGTCTCGCACGTACAGGCGATTGCCGTGTCCCGCCTCGCTCCCGAACACGAGCAGGCGTTGGCCGTCCGGGAACCAGTCCGCCCACTGGGGCGTCACGCCGTTCTTCTCGAGCGGGCGCGGCTCGCCGGGCCCCGTCGGCAGCAGCACGAAGTCGGCGCCCTGGCCGACGGTCGTGAGCGCCCACTTGCCGTCCGGCGACAACCCGATCGACGTGCCGAGGCCCAGACGAACCGCGGGCGCACCGTCCATGGCCCGCAGGTAGATCGTGTAGTTGCCGCTGCGATCGAATTGGTTCTGCTCGTCGAAGAGCAGCGTCTTGCCGTTCTTCGCGAGATCGTCCGGGTGCGACCAGTCGAGCCAGGTCAGGTTGCGCTCGGCCTTCTCTCCGGGGGCCAGGCCCACGATCTCTCGGCGCCAGTTGGCGCGCCCCAGCAACTGGCGGCCGTCCTTCGCCACGTCGTAGAGGAGCGTGATTCCGGGGGCGGCGAGGACCTCCCGCGCATGGCCCGCGGTGTCGATGAACTGCCCATTGCCCAGGAAAATCCCATCGCCCCGCGGCGACCAGGCCACGCCGATCGTGGCGGGACCGAGCCGATGTGCTCCCTTCTCATCGACGATCGTCGGCGTGCCGACGTTGTCTCCTCTCGCGGGATGGTCGATGAACAGCACGCGGCGGCCGTCCGGCGCGACGCGGACGTGGCTGATCCAGCCCGCGGTCTCGTGGAGCACCTTGCCGATCGGAAACTCCAGCCGCCGCAGCAGGCCCGTCTCGCGGGCCACCGCGAGGCTGCCGTCGGGGGCCCAGTCGGCGTCGCCCACGTTCTCGAGCACCTCGCGCGGTGCGCCGCCGCCCAGCGGTACGCGGGCCAGCGTCCCGTAGCCCTCGAAGCCCCATTGGATCCGCCGGTTGAGGCAGATCGCCAGCTCTCCCGACGCCGACACCGCGAGCAGATCGGCGGACGGCAGGCCCAGGGATCGCGACTCCGGGCCGTCGAGCCGCACCGAGAAGATCTCGGAGGGCTGTCCGTCCCAGGCCGCGCTGTAGACGACGGTCTGGCCGTCGGGAGCGAAGCGCGCGGCCATCACGCTGCCGCGCCGGAACGTGAGCCGCGTGAACGTAGGAGCGGCTGCCGGCGGCGGGCGACGCAGCGCCAGCGTCGCGAGACCGAGACCCGCCAGGAGGCCGAGTACGGCCCAGGCCCAGGGCCGAAGCGAGCGGTGACGGGCGGGCGCCGCGGCTTGCGCGTCGCCCGAGATCGAGGACTCGGAGAGATGCTCGCGCAGGCTGCCGAGATCGCGGGCGAGATCGCGCGTCGAGGAGAAGCGGTCCTCGGGGTCCTTCTCCAGGCAGCGCTCGATCAGCCAGCGCAGCGGCGCCGGCGAGCGCGGGTTCAGCTTGCCCGCGTCCTCCGGTTCCTCGCGGATGATCGCGACGAGCGTCTCCGCGCTCGTCTTGCGCACGAACGGCCGCGTGCCCGTCACCATCTCGTAGAGCACCGCGCCGAGCGAGAACTGGTCCGAGCGGAAGTCCACCGGCCGTCCGCTGGCCTGCTCCGGGGACATGTAGCCAACCGTTCCCATCACGGCTCCCGGCGAGGTCCCCGGCCGCGCCGCGGTCTCCAGCCCCGAGACGCCGTCCACCGTCGCCGCGCCGAGCTTGGCCAGGCCGAAGTCGAGGATCTTGACGAAGCCGTCCTTCGAGACCATCACGTTGTCGGGCTTCAGGTCGCGATGCAGGATGCCCGCTTCGTGCGCCTTCGCGAGGCCGTCGGCGAGCTGTTCGGCGATCTCGAGCACCTTGCGCGACGGGAGCGTCCCGGGCCCCAGCAGGTCGCGCAGCGTCTTCCCCTCGACGTACTCCATCGCGATGTACATCACGCCGTCCGCGTCGCCGATGTCGAAGAGCGTGATGATGTTCGGGTGGTTGAGCGCGGAGGCCGCGCGGGCCTCCTGCTCGAAACGCGCGCGCCGCTCCTGGTCCGCCGCGAACGACGCGGGCAGGACCTTCAGCGCGACGTCGCGCAGCAGGCGCGTGTCGCGCGCGCGGAAGACCTCGCCCATCCCGCCCGCGCCGATCGGCGCGACGATCTGGTACGGCCCGAGACGAGCGCTCGGGGCGAGAGTCATCGGTTGGCCGGCGCCGATTGTACGTCGGGAAACGTCCGGCTCCCGGCCCAGCCTTCGTCAGGCCGATGCGCGGAGCGCTCGCTGGCGGAGGGGCGCGATGCGCGCCAGCGCGTTGTATCGCGGTCGACGTGAACGACCGTCAGGCCGTGCCGCAGCGCGCAGGCGGCGATCAGGCAATCCACGCCGGAGCGCGGAGCGAAGTCTCCGCGCCTCGTCAACGGTCCGGGCGCTCGAGCGCGGTTCACGTCGATCGGCCTTGCGATATACTCACGTATATGGCGTGCTGAGGGGAGGGCCCTGACGATGCCGCGCACCGCCAAGGTGTTCATGACCAACCGCAGTCAGGCCGTGCGGCTGCCCAAAGAGTACCAGTTCTCCACGGACGAGGTCTTCATCCGGAAGGAAGGCGAGGAGGTGATCCTGTCGCCGCGGCCCCGCGACTGGCGTCCGTACCTGGAGAGCGCCCCGGTCGCCTCCGACGCGTTCATGATCGACGTCGAGGAGCTGCCCGCGCAGGAGCGCGAGCGCTGATGGCCCGCTTCATGCTGGACACGGACACCTGCTCCTACATCATGAAACGCTCGAGTCCGGCCGTGCTGCGCCGACTGAAGGCGGTGCCGGTCGCCGACGTCTGCATCTCGGTCGTCACCAAAGCCGAGCTGCTCTACGGCGTCGAGGTATCGCCGCGCCGCAGCCAGGACGCCGCGGCGCTTGCGGCGTTCCTGCCCTACCTGGAGGTGCTGGACTTTCCCACCGCCGCCGCCTCTGACTATGCAGAGATTCGAGCGGACCTGAAGAAGCGGGGGGCTCTCATCGGAGCCGACGACCTGTTCATCGCCGCGCACGCGCGCAGCCTCGGCCTGAGGCTGGTCACGAACAACACCGCGGAGTTCGGGCGCGTGAAGGGGCTCACGATCGAGAACTGGACGCTTTCTCCCCGGCGCTCAGGGAGATGACCGACCTCGCCCATCCCGCCCGCGCCGATCGGCGCGACGATCTGGTACGGCCCGAGCTTCGCGCCCGCCGCGGCTGGCTGGTGATGGAGGCGCTGAGCCTGCGGCGCCCGTGAGCGGGGCGTGTTTGCCTGGCCCAGCCGCTAGCAACGCCCGATACCAAGGCGCGTCCCCTCGCCCGGCCGTGGCTCTTGCGGGCGAACGGCCGTCGGTTATGATCCGAGGCGGGGTGACGATCTCGCTCGGTCCGCGGTCGTTTCCTCCCCCTCTTCTCGCAATTCTTGCGTTCCTCCTGACCTCCTCCGCCGCGGCGGGGGAACTCGACCTCCTGGGAATGGTGGCGGCGCGGGGTCTCGTGGCCGAAGGCCAGAGCGCCTGGATCGACGGCGGCTTCGGCCGTCTGACCGAAGGCGCCAGCGCGCCCGGCGACCGCCTCGCCGCCTTCCGCGGAGCGCTCCATCTGGGCATCGACTGGAAGCCGTCCAAGACCTGGCTGGTTCACGCCCATGGCGTTGCCCACGTTGAGCCCGCCTCCTACGACGGACGCCGCGGCGGTCTGGTGGAAGCCTTCGTCCAGTTCCGTCCCGAGCTGACCCCGGACGATGCGCTCCGCCTGCGCGCCGGGGTCTTCTTCCCCGCCACCTCCTTGGAGAACACCGAGCCGCTCTGGCAGTCGCCTTACACCCTCACCCTCTCCGCCCTCAACACCTGGATCGGGGAGGAGGTCCGCCTGAGCGGCCTTGAGGCCGGCTGGATCCACACCGGCGATCGAAACCGCGTCGAGCTGGCGGCCGCCGTCTTCGGCGCCAACGATCCCGCCGGGGCCCTCGTGGCCTGGCGCGGGTGGAGCCTCGGCGATCGGCTCAGCACGGTGGGGGAGGTGCTGCCCCTGCCTCCGCTGCCGATCTTCGCCCCCGGCGCGGCCTTCGGCGACCAGCGAGACGACGGCACGCGGCCGTTCGAGGAGCTCGACTCGCGACCGGGCTGGTCTGCGCGAGGGCGATGGAGCCGGCCCGAGACCTTCCGGATCCAGGGGGCGTTCAGCCACAACCGCGGCGACCGAGGCCTTCACCGTGGCCAGTATTCGTGGGACACGCGCTTCGCACAACTGGGCCTCGAGCTGCCGATCGGCACGAGCCTCACCTTCGTGGCCGAGGGCGCGGGCGGCGATACCGGCATGGGACCGGCGGTCGCCGGCGGACCCGGCGTGGACGTGCGATTCATGGTGGGCTACGGCCTTCTGTCGTGGCGCCACCAGGAGTGGCGAATCACGGCACGGGTCGACGGCTGGGACAACGAGGACCGCGACGGCACCGCCGAGCCCAACCAGGAATCGGGCTTCGCCCTCACCTCCGCCGTCTTCTGGCAGCCGCGAGAGATCGTGCGCCTCGGCGCCGAGTACCTGGTCGTGCGGGCCGCCCGCCCCGCCGCGGCATTCTCGGGCGCCGACCCCGACACCGACGCCCGCCGGGCTCTCCTTGAGGTCCGCCTGGTCTTCTGATCGGCTCCGCGCGTCACGGCGGGTGCGCCCGGGCTGGCCCGCACAAGTGGTCGAGCAGAAGCGGCGACTGGCGTACACCTCGATCGCTTCGAGGAAACGGACGCTCCTCGTAGAGGATCGGGAATCGGGCCTCGACGTGGATAGAGTCCGAAACGGGAGAGACGAGCGGAATGGACGCCTTGTTGCTGTTGGCGCCGAGTACCTGAAGGCCCCGTGCGGCCCGGCGAGAGCGTCGTCGTTGTCTGACCTCTACAACAGGGTCTTCACCGGCGACGCGGAGCGCGTGGTGCTCAACCGCCTCTTCGACAGCTTCTTCAAGCTGCCGCTCTACCTCGCCCAGCAGCAGAAGGCGACCGGCAAGCCGCCGACGCTCGCATCTCCGAGCAGCTCCGGCTGCCCGTGCCGGGCGAAGCGGACGCCCGCCGTGCGTGCGGACCTCGCCGCTCGTCGCGGAACTCGCCGGGAGTACTCGACGAAGGGCCTCCGGATCGTTGCGCCACGATCCCGATTCCGACCATGCGAGCACGATGCCGAGCGAAACCAAGAGCGAACGGCTGTCACTCCTCGAAGCCCGCGCAGGCGTGGGCTGAGGCAGAGCCAGTAGAAGATCTGGGATATGAATCCCCTGGAAGATTCGTCCGCTGGAAAACGCGCGGAGAACATGTCACGCCCCCTGTGAAATCAAGGGTTCGGATGGCTCGCTCACGGCGTCGCGACCGCGCAGCGCCTGAACGGCCTTCAGGTCGCCCGGTGCGATGGGGATTGCGAACTCGATCCCGAGGTCGGTCGCACGCTCAGGCAGCTCCTCACTGCTTGCGGACCTGCCTGAGCACAACGTCCGCATGGTTGCGAATGAACTGATCCGGATCCTCGCGCGCCATCCGCTCGAGTACCGGAACAAGCGCTTCGGCCGCCGACCCCAGGGCCTGGACTGCGTTGAGGGCAGTGCGTCGAACTTCGGCGGCTGGGTCCACCAGCGCCTTGCCGACGACCTCGGCCAGGGCGGGCTGACCGCGGGCCGCGTAGACTGCCGCCAAGAGTGCGGCGCGCCGCGTGGCCACGGGCCCGCCGCTCGCAAGCTCGAGCACCACGGTGGCCGTCGCTGCCGCCGTGTCGAGACGCAACCTCGTCAGGTTTTCGAGCAACCAGCCGCGCTGGCCTTCGGTTCCGTTCTTCAGCAGCCGCGAGACCGCCGGCATCGCGTGAGCTGCGGAAGCAGCGGGTAGGATGCTCGCCAGCTGCTCGAGGACCGCCCGGCGTACCTGATCGTCCGCATCGCCGAGCGCTTCCCCGAGCAGCTCGGCCTTCCCGGGGTCGAAGTGCGCAAGCACGCCCACGACGGGGACTGCAGCCCGGCGAACGGTGGGAGAGCCCGTCTTCAGCGCCCGCACCACGGCTTCGATCGAGGTCTCGGGGAGCCTCGCTAGACCGAGGCCGGAGGACGAGAGCGACTGGAGCGCGCGCTGCTGCGTCGCCGCATCCCCTCCCTCGATCAGCTTGATCAGCTCCGGGATAGCGCTCGGCCCTAGTTCGACCAAGGCGTCGTGCGCCTGGGCGTGGTCGGGAGAGGCCGGATCCGTCATTGCCTGCGCCCAGAACGGGGCGTTCCTGCCCCTGAAGGTCGGCTCCGGCCCCACGGACCGCGGAGATCCGCCTTCGACGAGCGTCGCACCCAAGCGGCGGGCCGGCTGGCGCGTGCGAACGCTCGCTTCGATGAAGCGTCGCTCGTTAGAACGAAAGGCGATGATCTCGAGCTTCGGATCGGCGGAGAAACCGCGGGCACACTGGAACTGCTCCAGGTTGCGAACCCGCACTCCATCGACCGCGACAATGATGTCGCCGGGAGCGAGGCCCGCCTCCTTCAGCTCGGCGCTCTCGCCCTGTATCAAGGCGCCACCCCCGGAATCACCGGCGAATTCCGAGAGGGACGTTCGCTTCAGGCCCTCGGGAAAGACGACGCTCAGGGCCCTGCGCGCGGGCTCCGCGAAGCGCCGGACTCCGAGCTGGTCCTGGCGGATGTAGAACGCGAGCAGAGGGCCGTCGTTGTCGTAACGCTCGAGAATCCGGCCGAACAGCCGCTCGGCCTCCTCGAGTTTGCCGCTGCGTTCGGCCACCCGCGCCAGTGCTGCGTAACCGGCAGCAGAGCCCGTGGCCGCCGCCTCGGCAGCGACCTGCATGGCCTCCTCCGGGCGGCTGCGATCCAGGTAGTAGTCGACGAGCCAGGTGGCGTACCAACTCGCAGCGACCTTGTCGCGGCTCCCCTGGAAGTAACGGCCGTAGGCTCCGGCGGCGGCCTCCACATCGCCGGACTCCTCGAAGGCCTGGCCCATCACGGTGCAGTGGCCGATTTCGAGGTCGCACAGGCGCATCGCGGCCTGGAGGGTCTCGGCCTCGGCGCCCGAGCGCCCCTTCAGGTACTCGACGTAGGCCTGCACAACCGAAGGCTTGTAGTGCAAGAGCGGCTCTACGAGACGCGCGGCTACCGAAGGTTCGAGGTTGACAATCACGGAGCGCAGGCTCGCCAGGACCAAGCCCTCGCTGCGCGGGGCGACTTCGAGGGCGGCTTCGAGCTGCTCCCTGGCCTCGGGGGCGCCGTGGATGTAGTAGAACCGCGCAGGAGCATCGAAGGCGGTGCCGTGGGGAATGCGGGGGGTGAACCACGGGCCGAGGTTCGCCACTCGCCCCGCGGTATGCTCGCAGCGCCCGTAGGCTTCCCGCCACAATAGCGACGACAAACGCTCGGGATGCGTTCCCGCCAGGCGGGCAGCCTCCGCACAGAACGCCGGCCAATCGCGATCCACCTCGTTCTCCGCCGTGCGCAAGCGCTCCTCGGCGCGACGCCTGACGAACGAAAAGCCCTCGAGGCCGCCGATGTGACGCTCGGCCTCGCTGTGAAAGGCATCGCCCTCCTGCACCCAGGAGAGGCCCTGGATCAGGAGATCGGAGTTCGAGTCAACCGCGGACAGCAGATGCCGTCTCAGGAACCGGGCCCAGTCGGGCCAGCCCAACACGCGCACCTCACGGCCCGGCCCGACGATCCGACCTGGCGACTCGTTCAGCGCCTCCACGTAGCGTTCGGGCGGAAGTGGGCCGGCATGCGTCGCGGCGTAGAGGCTTCGCGCTTCTTGTAGCTCGAGCTGCCCGGCACTCGACACGAATGCGTGCCCCTCCTGGACACTCCTCCCCCGCCCGATGACGATCCGTGACCAGTCCGGTATGGGTTCGAGCTGGGGGCCCACCACTTCGACAGCGCGGCTGGCACTCGTTGTCCAGGTGATCGCACGAAACAATTCGAGTCGCTCGAGCAGGCTCGCGCCCGCGGGCTTCCGCAGCAGCCTCCAATCCTCCGTGTTGCGGATCGCGAGCGCACGTGACCAGGCTTGCTCCGTCGGCGAGGCGCCGGCGCGAATCGCCTCGAGGCTCTCGCTGGCCTCCTTCTGGCGCCCAGCCAGGACCGCGAGCGCGATCTCCGCGTAGCGGCCCGCCCTGCCTCGCTCTTCGCGCAATGCGCGCGCGACGGCCAGGTGCGCTGCCAGGCGTGACAGCGTCGGGCGCAGCTCCGAGAAGGGCCCCGAGTTTTCCCGGAGGGCGAAGGCGGCGAGCACCAGGGCCGCCTGCTCGTGGGCCGAGGGATCCCCCGGAGCCGCGGACAGGCGCTTCGAGATACGGGCTGCCGCCGCGGCGATGACGGTAGCTTGCAGGTCGAGCAGGTCCTTCAAGGTCTGGTCGTCAGTGGCTGCTGACCCGGCGCTGGCGTGCGCCTGGCCGAGAACCTGCCGGGCGAGGACCGCCCAGGCCACCGGCGACCACACATACGGTTCGAGCACCAGCAGCTGGGTCACTTTCGCTCCGGCGGAAGCAACGATGCGGTAGCGGAGCGTTCCCGGGGTCGTCTCCCGCACTACATCCACGTCCAGCTCCGCGGGCACCGGGCGCCTCGCGGCGGAGAGCGCCAGGTCGATCACGTAACGAGCCGTCTGCTGGACCAGCCAGGCCTCCTCGTTGGGCACTGGCCAATGCGCATCGGGATCGCGCACCATGACGCGCGTGTTCCAGCTCCGCAGCGGGCGCTCCGGCGAAGCCGGGTCCATCCGTTCGACGACCACGACGAACTGCTCGCCGCCGGCGGCTGTGAATGATCGACGCGTATGGCGGTTGACTTCGCGATCAACCGCCGCGAGCAGGAAGTCCCGCTGAGCGCAGGAGCTCGCCGACGCAGCCGAAGCCTGAAGCCCCAGGATTGCAGCGGCCACCTCCGCCTCAGTCTGGCTTTCCAGCACGAGCAGCGCCTCAGCCAGGAGCTTTGCGCATTCCGACGGCAGCCGGAAGCTCGCAATCGATTGCCCGGCGCCTGGGACGTCGAATCGCGTTGGCGGGCTGGACGACCAATCGATAGTGGCCCGGTACGCCCCGCGTGGCGAGGCGTGCCGAAGGCGAACCTGGAGGCCGGCCGGTCCTGGCTCGACGGCGAGGACCGGTGGCGGTCCTGACGCCAGATCGATAAAGACTTCCTGGGGCCCCGCGGATACGGCGAGCGTCAGGGCGACGAGGACCGACAGCATCAGGGGCCTTAAGTGCCGAACAGCCGGTCGCCGAAGTCCCCGAGGCCAGGCGCGATGAACTTGCGCTCGTTCAGCTCGCGATCGAGGGCGGCGGCCGTCTCCTCGTCGCGCCGCAGGCCGAAGGAGCCGACCTCGGCCTGGGGCACCACTTCCAGGAACGGCTCCAGCATGCCGAGCCCGGCGCGCAGGATGGGGACGGCCACGATGCGCGTGGCGAGACGCATGACTCGTGTCGTCTCGAGGGGCGTCTCGACCATGCTCTCGCGCGTCGCGAGGGCGCGGGTCGCCTCGGCCGCCAGGATCAAGGCGACACGCTTCGCGACGCGGCGGAACTCCTCGGGCTCGGTGGTGCGGTCGCGTAGGCGCGCCGCCGCCTCGTCGATCACCGCCTGGCGCGCGACGGTGAGCGGCATGGTCGGCGGAAGATAATTCAGGAAGGGGCGGATCTCAAGCGGGGCTGGTCACAGGCTGCGGGGCATGGGGAGGCGGGCGAGAGACCTTCTCGCGTTTCGGAGATGCTCGAGGATTTGGGTGAGGGCAGCGGCAGCCATCAGCCGAAGGAACCTCGTTTGCGGGAGCCTGGAGAAGCCGAAGGAGATCGGAAGTGCCGAGTCGGCTCCCCGAAAGAGGCTCGCTCGTTCGGAGAACGGTAGTCCTTGAGCGCGTCCTGGGTCTGAAGGACGGACACGGCGTTCCAGACCTGGCTCTCGGGTCCGCTCACCTGGACGCGGTTGCCATCCAGCGGCCGCATGGTTGCGCGTGGAGCGGCCTGGGTCCCCAACCGCTCCTGAACATCTTCGACGAGCTTGGGAGAAATTCCCGAGATGGCGTCGAGGGCGAAGGCCAGCGCGAGACAGCTCGGGCGAATCCTCCTTGAGGATCGCGTTCATCGTCTCGACGGCCGAGTCGCGGCGAAAGGCCTGCTTCGCCGAGAGGATCTCGTTGAGGACCGCGCCGAAAGAGAAGAGGTCGGAGCGATGATCGACGGGTTGAGCCTGGACTTGCTCCGGGGACATGTAGCCGGCGGTACCGAGGACGGTACCAGCGCCCGTGATCGAGGTGGCGGCACCGGCGACAATAGAGGGTGGCCTCCGCGCTGGGCCCTCAGCAGGCGGATCAGGGACCCGCCAGTCCTGATCGGGCCTTGGGCCGCCTCCTGAACCTCGGCGGCGCTACCGGGTCAGTCGTTGCGGGAAACTAGCGTCCGCGCCTCCCGCCCGAGCGCTGCCGCGACCGGAAGCGGCGCACCTTCGCAGCGTTCCCGCAGTCGGCCATGTCGCACCACTGGCGGCTACGGTTGCGGGTCACGTCCTCGAAGTGCCAGCCGCAGGCCTCGCCCGGACAGGAGTGGAGCCGGGTCAGGTCGGCCCCGGTGAAGTAGCTCTCCGCCGAGAGCGCGACGGGCCAGAGCGTTGCGTCCAAGGCCCTGCGGTTGCCGGCCGTCCGCCACTCGAGCCTCCCGGCCGCGGGCTCGAGGCGCTGGCGGTCCCGCGCGATGTGCACCTCGGCCGCGAGCGTCTCCAGGTCGACCGCGCGTTGCGGGCGCCCACGCTCGAAGTGCCACGCCACGGCGTGGATCGCGCCGCGCAGGCGTCGGGCCCGCTCCAGGACCGCGGCGGCTTCGCGAGGCCGCTGGTCCGCCTCGCGCCCGAGACGGGCGGCCGCGGCGTCGTCGAGCAGACGAGCGCGCCAGGACCACGCGAGCAGGTCTGCGTACGCGTTCAGGCGGTCCTCGCGGGGGAGGGCCACGTCGGTCCAGCCCCCCACCAGGTTCGCGAAGTCGAGACAGAGCCGGCCCGCCAACTGCTTGGCCCGACCGGCTGGCCGTTCGTTCAAGGCGCTGAGCGGCATCCTACCCTCCGAAACCGTCTAAACGCTATTGACAGGTTACAGGGAATCCCTATACCCTGTAACCATCAAATGGCTGATTGATGGTATCACGAGGGGGATGGGCCGCGCTGGCCTTCGTAGCGGCGTTCACGGGGACGGCCCGGGCCGACCCGGGGACGGCGGTCGTGCCCAAGGTGTCCGAGCCTCCCCTCGTCGATTGCCGGCTTCAGGAGGCGGCCTGGGCCGGAGCCGCCGTCCTCGACACGTTCCGCCAGACTCATCCCGGCGACAACGCCGAGCCCTCCCACGCGACCGAGGTCCGCCTGGTCCGCACCACGCGCGCCCTCTACGTGGGGATCCGGGCGGAGGACGCTTCGGGCCACGTGCGCGCGACCCTGGCCCAGCGCGACGCGATCGGAGACGAGGACAGCGTGACCCTCTACCTGGACACCTTCCACGACCGCCGGCGGGCATACGTGGTGATGGTCAACCCCCTCGGGGTCCAGCAGGACGGCGTCTTCGTCGAGGGCAGCGAGCCCGACTTCTCCTTCGATCTGGAGATGCAGTCGGCGGGCTGCCTCGTGGACGAGGGCTACTCGGTGGAGATCGCCATCCCCTTCGAGTCGCTCCGCTACCAGGCGGGGCCGGGACGGGGCTGGGGGCTCCACGTGATCCGACAGCTCAGGCACGAGAGCGAGGAGAACTCCTGGATGCCCCTCAGGCGCGACCGAATCGGGGTGGCCGCGACCACCCGCGAGATGCGCGCGCGCTTCCTCGCCCAGGCCGGGACGCTCACCGGCCTGGACGAGATCGAGCATCCCCGGGCCCTCGAATGGATTCCGGTCGGGAGCGCGGCGCGAACGGACGGAGGGGCGACCGCCTTCGGTCTCGGCGGCACGGCCCGGCTGACCCTGACCCCCGCCCTCTCCCTGGTCGCGGCCGTCAATCCGGACTTCGCGGAGGTCGAGGCCGACCAGCCCCAGAGCACCGCGAACCAGCGCTTCCCGCTCTTCTTCGACGAGAGGCGGCCCTTCTTCCTGGAGGGCGCCGATCTCTATCGCACTCCGGTCCGCGCCTTCCACAGCCGCAGCATCGTCGACCCCGACGCGGCGCTCAAGGTGACCGGGACCCGCGGCCGCACGAGCGGGACCGCCCTCCTGGCCATGGACGCGGCCCCCGGGCCGGGGAGGTCCTTCGCCGGCGCCGTGCGCCTGCGGCGCGACGTGGGTGGGCAATCGAGCCTGGGCCTTCTCGTGACCAGCCGGACGTTCGAGGGGGAGGGCAACCAGGTGGCGGCGCTGGATGGCCGCGTCGCCCTCGGCGCACGGGCCGTCTGGACTTTCCAGATGCTCGGGACACGGTCGGGCGACGGCCTCGGGCTCGGCTACTACAGCGAGTGGGCACGCAGCGACCGCCGGACGAGCGTGCAGCTCGTGGGCGAGGGCTACTCGCCCGGCTATCGTGCGGAGCTCGGCTACACGCAGCGGGTCGATACGAACCGCTGGTCGGTTACCGCGCGCTACAACGCAGAGCCCGCCCCCGGGGGGCCGCTCGTCTCCTGGAGCGCGGTCCACACCAGCCTCGCCCAGTTCGACGGGCGCGGCCGCATGCAGTATGCCTACCTCTACCCGCGGATGCTGCTCTGCTTCCCCCGCGGGAGCTTCCTGAACCTCTATGCGTACAAGGACTACGCCCGCGTCTTCGAGGAGGAGCTCGGCCCTCCCGGCACCTTCGCGGGGCGGCCCGAACGCAGCAGCGACTACCACGGCTTCACGGTCGAGGCCGTGGCGGCGCCCAGCCGGCGGGTGTCGTGGTCCGCGTTCTACGACCGCTCGTGGGGCAACCTCGACTATGACCTCGGCGCCGGCCGCTTCCCCCGCGTGAGCCCGGGAGCCCTGCTCGACCCCGACGCGCCGCTCGATCCCGGCCCCGCGGACTCCTCGCTCCTGTCGGCCACCCTCGCGCTGCAGCCGACCGCGGCGCTGCGCATCGCCGCGAGCCACGAGCACCGGCGGCTGACCCGCCATGACACCGGTCTCGACGTCTTCGACCAGCGCCTGTCGTCGCTCAACCTGCAGTACGCCTTCGGCCGCTTCACCTGGCTCCGCGGCCGGCTGGATTACGACTCGCTCGACGGGCGCATGTTTCAGCAGCTCGTCTTCGGCTGGACACCGAGGCCCGGCACCGCTCTCTATCTCGGCTACGACGAGACCGGAGAGTGGAGCGCGGCCACCCCGGCGCGCTACGCCCGCCGCGGCCGGACCGCGTTCGCGAAGCTGTCATGGGCGCAAAGGAGCCGCCTGGGTCACTAGCGGGGTCAGGACAGGCGCCGGGGATCGGCGCCGGGGCGATAGACGAACGGTCCCGGATCCTCGCGACCCGGCAGCGGGGCGCCGGTCGAGGTCCAATCCTTCTGGGAGTTGAAGTCCACCGCCGGCCGGCTCTCGATCCGCTGCACTGCGGCTGTGACCGCCTCGGCATGTCGGGCCAGCCGTTCGCTCTCCGCGGGATCCTCCTCATCCGGGCTCCAGCCCCCGACGCCCAGCACCACGAGGGGCTCGAGCACCCGGAATCCCACGTAGTGCAGGCTGAATTGAACCGGCCAGAGCGACTGCCGGACATCGCCGTTGCGCCCGCCGAGCACGAAGCTCTCCGTCTCGCCGCCCCCGACGACCGAGACGAGGGCCCGCCGTCCCCGGAATCTGCCGCTCTCGAAGCGCTCCTGGCTCGTGTAGACGGCACCGTAGGCCAGCACGCGGTCGAACCAGCCCTTGAGGATGGCCGGACCCGCGTACCACCACAATGGATACTGCAGCATGACGAGATCGGCCGCCTGGAGCCGGTCGATCTCGTCGCGAACGGCGGCGGCGAGCCGGCCCGTCTCGAAGGCGTGTCGCTGCTCGGCCGCCGCCTCGAAGCGCTGGGCATGCTTTCTCCCTGGGAAGTGGGCGGGACCTTCGACCGGGTCGAAGCCCATCGCGTAGAGGTCCGAGCGCGTGACCTGCCAGCCGCGGGCCTCGAACGCGACCTGGGCGGTTCGGGCCAGGTGACCCGAGTAGGAGCGGGGTTCGGGATGGGCGAGGACGATGTGCGCAGTGGACAAGCGGCTCTCTCCTCAGCGGCCAAGGGTGGGGTTCTCCGTAACCGTCTATGTATGGTTAGATGGTAGCAAGGCCGCGTGGCTCCGCAAAGAGGGACACGCCCATCCCCCTCCGCCAGAAAAGGAAAGGAGATGACGTCCATGAGCCACCCCTCCTCTGCTCCCGCCCAGACCCGAAAGCTGCTGTTCGAAGCTCTGGGCGTCTCGGTCGTGGAGTTTGCTTGCTCGGCCCAGGTCGAGGGTGAGGGGCCAGAGGAGCCCAATCCGAACCACAGCATCGTCCTGGTGCGCAGGGGTGTGTTTCGCCGGGCCCGCGGCCGGGAAAGGGTGCTCGCCGACCCCAACCACGTGCTCTTCTTCAACGCGGCCGAGCCCTATCGCTATGCTCATCCGGTTCCGGGAGGCGACCTGTGCACCGTCCTGGCGATTGAGACGGGCCACGCCCTGGAGCTCGTTGCCCGCCACGCTCCCCTGGACGCGGAGGATCCGAGGGCGCCGTTCCGGCGCGGCCACGCGCTCAGCGACTCCCGGATCGCGGCCCTCCACTACGAGCTGCTCTGCCGCCTGCGGAAACCGCAGGGCCGGTTGCCGCTGGAAGACCTGCTGGCCGAGCTGGCCGACCAGGCCGTGCGCGCCGCCTACCGGGGCGATGATCCGCGCGTCGGCCGTGAGTGCGTCTCCGCGGCGGTCCGGCGCCGCCGCCGCGACCTCGCCGAGACGGCCATGCTGGCGATCAACGCGCGCCTCCACTCGCCCCCCAACCTCACCCAGCTCGCCGGGCTCTGTGGCTGCTCACCCTTCCATCTCTCCCGCACCTTCCGCGAGACGGTCGGAATCAGCCTCCGGCGCTACTCGAGGCGGCTCCGGGTCCTCGTGGCCGCCGACCGCCTGGCGGGGGGCGCTCCGGACCTGACCCGCCTCGGGCTGGAGCTGGGCTACGCCGACCACAGCCACTTCACGAACACCTTCCGCCGCGAGTGGGGTCGCCCGCCCTCGCAGTTCAGGGCCTGGCTGGGCGGCTAGCTGCGACCAACCTCGTTTTCGGTGGTGTCTGCGGGGTGAGAAGCATCCAGTTGGATGGCGCGGCTCGAGGCCACTCGCGCAACGTCGTTCAAGCGGGCGCGGGCCGGGTCTCGTAGCTTGAACCATGAGGACCGAGGCCAGGCATCCCTCCTCTCGCCTCCTCGGGGCGACCATGGCGGGAATGCTCGCGGGAGGAATGCTCATGAGGGTCATCTCAGAGGTCGGAGCCGGCGCCGATGCTCCGGCGGCCCACGGGGGATCGGCGGAGCCGACGACGGGGGGGCCGGACTTTCTGGATGCTCTCCGCGCCCGGGACCCCTCCGAGGATCGCGGGGCCGCTCGTGATCTCTACGGCGGGCTCATCGGCAGCTGGGAGGGAGAAGTGGTGGACCATCTCCCGGAGGGACCGCGCCGGCAGAGCGCGGAGTTCCACTTCGCGCGCGTGCTCGAGGGCCGCGCCGTCCAGGACCTCTGGATAGTGCCCGCCCGCTCCGCGCGGGGCTCCGCCCCCCCCATTGCGGGGAATCGCTATGGAACCACCCTGCGCGTCTACGACCCCCGGATCGACGCCTGGCGTATCACCTGGACGAACCCGGTGACGGGGACGGAAACCCGGCTGGTGGGAAGACGGGTGGGATCGCAGATCGTCCAGACCGGGGCCGACGCCGACGGCCGCCTGGTGCGCTGGGTCTTCGCCGTCGTGAAGGAGGACGCCTTCCACTGGCGGGGCGAAGTCTCCGAAGACGGCGGGACGACCTGGGTCTGCGAAACCGAGTTCTTCGGCCGGCGTTCCCCTGCCGCCGGGCACGGTAGTTGAGATGAGGACCGCCTCCCTCGCGACGATCGCCATCCCTTTCGGGCTGGGCATGCTCCCCTGGCTGGCCTCGCCCGCGCCGCCCCGCCCCGCGTGGGAGGCGGAGGGTCCCGCCCCCACGGCGCGCCTCTTCGCCCCGGGCGTGATCTCGAGCGGCGACGACGACGCCCACGTCACGTTCTCCGCGGACGGTCGGTATGTCTACTTCCTGAAGAACACGCCGGATTTCCGCCACTGGACGATCGCCCAGGTGGAGTGGACGGGCGAGGGCTGGGGGGAACCCCGGGTGGCGCCCTTCTCGGGGCGTTTCGCGGAGGGCGACTTGTCGTTCGCGCCGGACGGCGAGACCGCTTATTTCGTGTCGACGCGTCCGGTCGGGCGTGAGGCCGCGGCCCGGCCGGACACCGAGATCTGGCGCCTCCACCGCGCCGGGAACGGATGGGGTTCGCCCGAGCACGTGCGGGAGTTGTCGAGCGACGGCTTCGAGTGGTACCCCAACCTGACCGCGGAAGGTTGGCTCTACTTCGGCTCCGAGCGAGCCTCGGGGAACCTCGGCCCCCCCGGCACCAGCGACCTGTGGCGGGCGCAGCTGCGGGAGGGGCGCTTCTCGGCCCCCGAGAACCTGGGGACCGTGCTCAACACCGCCGGCCAGGACATCGAGCCCTGGGTCTCGGCCGACGGGCGCATGCTGCTCTTCGCCTCGAACGGCCGCCCCGATACGCGCGGCTCCTACGACCTATACGTCAGCCACCGCTGCAGCGAGGGCTGGAGCAGCCCCCGCAACCTGGGGCCCGAGGTCAACTCGCCGGCCTGGGACTTCGGGCCGAGGCCGAGCCCCGACGGACACTTCCTGTTCTTCACGAGCAATCGGGCGGAGACGGATCGCCCGGCCCCCGCCGCCTTGAGCTACGCCGAGGTGCTCGCCCGCCTGCGCGCCCCCGGCAACGGGCTGCGCGACGTCTACCGGATCGAAACCGCGGCCCTCGACCTGCGCTCGCCTTGTGAGGTGCAACGGCAGCAGGTCTCGGCCTCGATCGAGGAGACACGAGCGACAGGCCAGCGCTTGCACGCTGGCCTTGCTTCACGGCTTGACTGGACAATGGGAGACCTCGGTAGTCCTGGATCGTAGTCAGCGACTCGAGTAGTCGCCGCAACAAATGACGACGTTCGGCCGCCCAAGTGCACCAATTCCTGCAATCGTCTGTGCGCCACCGACGATGCTGGCCAGCCAGGCGATGATCTGCCGGAACATGTCGGCCGTTCCGTCCAGGCCGCCGCGAACCCTCGCGAAGCCACCTTGCCAATGCCACAGTCGAGGTAGCGCGCCGGCTGCGGGCGGGAGCACGAGGCTGGTGGCGCACACCGCAGTAGCCAGCCGGATTCGTCGCATGAGGTCCTCCGATCGCGGGTATCATCGTGCACCTTGCGTCCGCCGACGCCCATCGAATCGGACCCGCCCCCGGCCAGCGACGCGACGCGCGACCTGTCAGGCGCGCCCGCCGGCAACCCGGCCGCAGCCGAGGAGCGCAGCGGACGCACGCTCGGCCACTATCGCCCTGGAGTCCCGGCTGGGAGCGGGCGGCATGGGCGAGGTGTTCCGCGCCCGCGACATCGCCCTCGGGCGCCCATCGGCGGTAAAGGTCCTGCCCGGCGGCCTCGACGAGAGCCTGCGCGCGCGCCTGCGGCGGGAGGCGGAGGCCAGCGCGCGCCTCCAGCACCCGGCCATCGCCACGTTCTACGAGGCGGGCGAACAGGACGGCGAGACCTTCCTGGCCATGGAGTGCGTGGAGGGGCGGACGCTGCGCGACCGGCTGCGCGAGGGTGCCTTGCCCGTCGACGAGGCCCTGGCCATCGTGTCCTGCGTCCTCTCGGCCCCGGGTCACGCCCACGCCGCCGGCATCCTGCACCGGGACATCAAGCCCGAGAACATCATGGTCACGGGGCCGCGGACAGCGAAGCTCCTGGACTTCGGCCTGGCCTGCTTCGCCACCGCCGCCGCCGAGCCGCAGGAGGTGGACAGCGGCGCCACCGTCTCCGGCTCCTTCGCCACTCTGGCCGGCAGCGTGGTAGGGACCATCGGCTACATGGCGCCGGAGCAGGTGCGGGGCGAGGCCGTGGACGCGCGCGTCGACGTTTTCCAGGCCGGCGCGGTCCTTTACGAGATGCTCACCGGGCTGCGCGCGTTCCCCGGACGGACGGCTGCCGAGCGCCTGGCCGCCATCCTCTCGCGCGACCCCGACGTGGAGCCCCTGCGCGGCCCGGGGATGCCGCCCGGTCTGGGCGCGGTGGTCTTGCGGGCGCTGGCGCGCGACCTCTCCACGCGTTATGCGACCGCGGCCGATTTCCTGCGCGACCTCCTGGACCTCACCGAGGGCCGCTCCCTGGCGGGGATGCCGGACGTGCTGGCGGTGCTCGACTTCGAGAGTCTGTCCGGCAGCGCGGACGTCCAGTGGCTGGGCGCGGGCATCGCGGAGAGCCTGGCCACCGACCTCGGGCGCATGCCCGGCCTCACCGTCCTGCCGCGCGCCCGCGTGTTGAAGGCCGCGGCCGCGCAGGAATCCGCCGCCAGCCCCATGGCCGTGGGACTCGGCCTCGGATGCGGCCTCGTCCTGGCCGGCTCCTTCCAGAGCATGGGGCCGGCGGTGCGCATCACCTCGCAGCTGATGGCGGTGCCCACGGGCAAGGTCCTGTTCACGGAGAAGCAGGATGGGACGCTCGACGGGATCTTCGACCTCCAGGACCGGCTGGCGCAGGCGGTGATGGGCTCGCTCCGCCACCAGGCCCTGGCCCCGGCCGCTCCTCGGGTGCATCCGGAGACGGAGGCCTACGAGTGCTACACACGCGCGCGCGCAGGCTGTCTTCGGCATCAGCAAGGACTCGCTGGGCCAGGCCTACGCCCTGCTCAGGCGCGCCATGACCCTGTGTCCGGACTGGGCGCCGCCCATCGCCCTCGCCGCCTGGATCGTGGGCCTGCGCACCATCGCCGCTCCGGACCCGGCGGCCCTCGAGGAGTCGCAGGCCCTGGCCGAGCGTGCCCTTGCGCTCGACCCGCTGCAGGCACGGGCCTGGGTCGCCAAGGGCTACGTCTGCACCGCCCGCCGCCGCTACGACCAGGCGCTGGAAGCGTTCGTACGGGCCATCGAGGTCGACCCCCAGGACTTCCTCGCGCCGTACTTCGCGGCCTGCTCGGAGATGTTCACTGGCCGCCCCCAGGACGCCATCCCGCGCTATCGGCACTCCCTGGAGCTGGAGCCGCGGCAGGGGATGGGCTGGCTCGGGCTGGGCAGCGCCTTCCTGGGCCGGGGCCTGCTGGGTGAGGCACGCCACGCCTTCGAGCGGGCGCTGGCGCTGGAGGGCGATCCGGCGGCGATCAACCGCACAGCCGCCTCCGCCAGCTACCTGGCGGAGGTGGCGCGTCTACAGGGTGACCCGGCCAGGGCGCGCCGGATGGCGCTCGAGGGGGTCGCCGCCGCCGAAGCGTCCGATCTCGCCTATCGCGACTTCTTCCGCGGCTACGGCCTCGGTGTCCTTGGCCGCGCCGCCCTCGACGCGGGCGACCACGAGGCTGCGCGCGCGGCATTCGGCCAGCTCCTGGCCATGATGAAGGGGCGTCCCGGCGTGCGCGGCGGCGGCCACCTCGTGGTGCAGGCGCTGGCCGGCGTCGCCCGCGCCAGCTGTTCGGAGGCGCTGTGGCAGGAGGCGCTGCAGCTGTTCAGCGGGCAAGGGACCTACAGGTTCGACCCCATGTTCGGCTGCCTCGACGACAAGGACCTGTTCGAGCTGGCGCTGGCGGCACGGGCCGTGGGACAGCCCGAGGCCGCGCGCGACCTGCTGGCGCGAGCGCGAGCCGCCGGAGCCAGCCAGCCCTTCCTGGAGTGACCTAGGCACGCAACGACGCGCTCCTGCCGCCGCTGCTCGCGGCCTGGGCGCCGAACCTGCTGTTCGGCGCCGCAGGCCTGTACCTGATACTGACGCTGGAGACGTAGGTGCTAGCTGCCGTTCCCGCACAGGCCCATGGTGTCGCCGTGGGCCAGGTGTTCGCCGAACGCCTTCGGGAACGCGACAGCCGTGCTGCGGTGCACGCTGGGCTTCTTTGCCGGCGTGTGGCAGACGATCGCGGTCTCGATCCGGACCAGGAAACCCTGCTGGCCGAGGGGCGAAAAGCCGACGCCGCCGATCGTCTGCCCATCGTCGGAGACGGCCGGCGCCGACGTAAGCTGCCAGCCGGGGGCGAACGTGCCCTGGGACGCCAGGAACTCCTGCAGGTCCAGGGCGCCCGTGTAGGGCGTCCAGATCATCGCGTGAGGCGACTCGCCCCAGCCCCAGGAGATCGGCTGCATGAGGCCGGTCACCACGTCGGCGTTGACGCTCACGTCCACCGCGGTGAGGCCGAAGTCCGGCCGCGGCGCCTCGCCGAGGCCCTGGATGTGCCCCGACGCGGCCGTCCAGAGCCAGGCGCCCGAGTCGCACCACTGGTAGGTCGTCCCGCTGTCGGGATCCACCCAGGAGCGCTCCATGGGATAGCCCTCCCCCACCACCGCGGAGCCGGGGCCGTTCAGGCCCATGCCCGTGCCGACCCAGCTCCAGGAATGGAAGGCGCTCGCCGGATCCGCGTCGCAGGTCGCGGGTGAATCCAGGGTGAACAGCGACTGCACGCCGTCGTCCCAGCGCGAGCCGCGCCAGTAGCCGCTGTCGTGCTGGTCCCAGCCGACGATCAGGCTTCCGTCGGCAGAGACGGCATCGGCGCGGCTGCCCGGAATCGAGCTGTCGCCGACGAGCCCGAGGCTCTGCATGCCGGTGGAGGGCCGGTAGCGGAAGCCCACGGCGCCGCAGCCGTCCCAGGCTAGGCCGACCACCGTCTTGTCGTTCGCGACGCCCCAGCCGCTCGAGATCTGGTTGTCGCACGACGCAGCCCCCGGCAGCCCGCCCAGCGTCCGCCAAGTCCTGCCGCCCTTCCAGAGCGCCGCCGACGCGACGCCGTCTCCGCCCAGCACGGTGCCGACGATCGTCCTGCCGTCAGCCGACACGGCGGGTTGCGGGCTGCCCCAGTAGCCGGGGTCGCCCCCCAGGTCCTGGACGCCCTTCGTCGGCGTCCAGCGCAGGTGTCCGCCCGCCCAGCTCCCGACGGCGACGCCGCCGTCGGCCGACAGGCCCGAGATCCAGGAGTTCGGCAGGTCGATCGCCACGAACCTCGGCGCGCCGGCGACCTTGTTGAACGTCACGTTGGCCAGCGCCGGCTTGCCGGCGCCCGGGACGAGCGGCGCGAACGCGCAGCGGTCGTCGTGTATCCCGTCGCCGGACTCGAGCGCTCCGTTCCAGTACTCCTCGGGACCCGGCAGCATCGACGTCGCCGGTGTCGAGAAGGCCCCGGCCACGATCCCGTCCACGAACAGCGCGTACGACGCGCCGGGCGTGAGCCCGCTCATCGCGAAGCTCCCGTCCGGGCCCGCCAGGCCCTGGCTGTGATCGCCCGAGATCGCGGAAACCGCGTCGCCGAAGGGATCGGCGAGGTTCCTTGCGATCACGTTGGCGCCGGTGAAGGGCTTCCTCCTCTCGTCCTTCGGATAGCTCACGACGCCCCTGATCGTCGGCGTCGCGGCCCAAGCCGGCTCGGGATAGAGATCGGAGATGGAGTCGACGTCGTCGCGGAGGTCGACCGTCGACTGGCCGACCCCGGTCGCCCACAGGTTGAGGAACGGGTACATGGTCTCCACGGCGCTCGCGGGGATCGAGTCCCCGGGCGTCCATGGCCACGGGGTGGCGCAGCCCTCGGGCCCCGAGTTGCCGTCGAAGAAGAAATACACCTGGCCGTTCGTCTGGGAGTGCGCGAGCCCCAGTCCGTGCCCGAGCTCGTGGGTGATGACCCCCGTGTACTGGGCGGCCGCGTCCGTGGGCGTCTCCCAGGTCGGGATCTGTGCGCCGTTCAGCACCATCGTGACCTCGGTGATCCAGGGGCCCTTGTTCGCGACCCACTCGATGATCGCGAAGCCGAGCACACCCGAATACGGCCCGAACAGGCTCTCGTGGATCGAGCCGTCCTGGTCGTACACGACGTGGATGCCGCCTCCGTTCCACGCGCCGAGCACCGAGTCGATGTTCGAGGCGTCGACGTCCGGCAGGCCGAGGCTCGACAGCTTGCCCGCGATCTCGCCGTGGAAGCTCGCCGTCGGCACGTCGTTCCACTGCTGCACGGCGAAGGCGACGCGGCCGTCCACCGTGGCCTTGTCGAGGAACACGGCACCGTCGAGCATGCCGAGGCCGTCCGCGTCGAGGTAGACGGGCACGTTCCCCGCGGGCCAGCGGTACGGCGTGCCGCTGGCCGGGTCGTAGATCTCCAGGGGCCCGCCGGCGTAGGCGGCGCCGGCTGCAGAGAGGAGGCTTGCGGCGAACGCCGCCCCGCGCGCGATCACGGACGCCTTCACTTCACACCCCCATCCCACCACTGCTCGGCGACCGCGCGGCGCACCAGGCCGATCAGCGCGTCGGCCCGCACGCCCCCGCGCGCCGTCGCGAGCATCGCGGCCTCGCCCGCGTCCTGCGGACGCGCGGTCACGCCACGGAACAGCCCCTGGTTCGAGACGCCGTTCTCGGCTTGGCCGGCTCGCAGCTCGAAGCGGCCCTGCTGCAGGCCCACGGTCGTCCGCAGTCCACGCGATCCCTCGGGGCCGAGGAACAGCAGCACCGAGTCGCCCTTGGCGTAGCTCGGCATGCCGGGCACGAGCCCGAGATAGCGGCGCCCGTCCGCCCGCCGCTCGGGCGCCCGGGGCGCGAGCTGCCGGAAGTTCAGGCGGCCGCGGGCCGCGCCACGGATCGACTCCTTCACGTCCAGCTCGACCTCGACGACGGCCAGGCCGCCGGTCTGGCCGTCGGCCACGCGCGTGACCGTGCCCACGACGATGTCCGACGAGCGCCGCACCAGGTCGGCGACGTTGAGCGGCCTGCCCAGCGTCGTCGCCGACGCGGGCTCCGCCAGGATCGCGACGAGCGCCAGGGCGCCGCCCTGTCTCACGAGACAACTTCCGGTCATGCTTCCCCCCCGAGTGGCCGACAGAATGCCCGATCGCCGCGCGGGCGGCCATCGGCGGGAACCCGACAGGGCAGGGGTAAAAGCCTTACCTCGCGTCAGGGATTTCCTGACGGGCTAGTCGTGGGGCGAGACGAGACCCGCGCGGATCGCGAAGCGGACGAGCCCGGGCACGTCGTGGATGTCGAGCCGCTCCATCAGGCGCTGGCGGTGCGTCTCGACGGTCTTGATCCCGATCGACAGCCGGTGGGCGATCTCCTTGGTCGAGTGACCCTCGGCCACGAGCTGCAGGATCTCGCGCTGGCGCCCCGTCAGCCCGCGCAGCGGGTCCGCCGCGCCCGGCTCGCCGCGCAGCACGCCGTCCACCACGCCGCGGGAGATCCGTGGCGTCAGGTAGGTGTCCCCGCGCGCAAGGGCCTGGAGCGCGACCGGCAGCTCCGCGACCGACGCCCCTTTCACCATGTATCCCGAGGCGCCCGCCTCCAGCGCCTGGCGCACGAAGCCGGCGTCCGCGTGCATCGAGAGGATCAGGACCCGGGTCGCCGGCCACTGGGAGGCCGTGCGCCGCGTGACCTCCAGGCCGTTCAGCGAGGGCATCCCGATGTCGAGGATCGCGACGTCCGGCCGGTGGCGCTCGATCAGCTCCAGCGCCTCGCGCCCGTCGCCGCACTCCGCCACGACCTCGACGCCCGGGATCGTCTCCAGCAGCGATCGGATGCCGGCCCGGACCAGCGTGTGGTCGTCGGCGATCAGCAGCCGGATCTTCGTCACCCCCGCTCCACGGCCGGCAGCGAGACCCTCACCCGCGTGCCTCGTCCACGCCCCGAGTCTATCGAGAAGTCGCCGCCCAGCGCGCGGGCCCGCTCCTCCATCCCGAGCAGGCCGAGGCGTTTTCCGAGGTCCGTGCCGTGGAGGCGCGACGGCGGCTCGAAACCGAGCCCGTCGTCCTCCACGACGATCGTGAGCCGACCGTGGGCGTGCTTCACGCCCACGCTCGCCGATTTCGCGGCCGCGTGGCGCACGACGTTCGTGACGGCCTCCTGGGCGATGCGGAACGCCGCGGTCTCGATCTCGGGGTCGAAGCGCGGCAGTGGGCCCGCCCGGACCTCGATCGCGATCCCGGCTCGATCCGCCTGGGCCTCGAGGTGGCTCACGAGCGCGTCGCGCAGGCCCATCTCGTCCAGGAGCGGCGGCCGCAGGTCGAGGGACAGGTCGCGGACCCGCTGGATGAGGCCGTCCACGAGCCCGACGGAATCGGCCAGCAGGCGCGCCGCCCGGCCCGGCGCGCTCGCGTCTCCCGCGAGCTGCAGGTTGATGATCACCGCCGTCAGGGTCGGCCCCAGCTCGTCGTGCAGCTCGCGGGCGATGCGGACGCGCTCTTCTTCCTTCGCGGCCTCCAGTCGCCGGGTCAGCAGTCGAAGCCCGTCCTGCAGTTCCTCGAGCTGGCGGTTCCGGCGCCGCAGCGCCGCCGTTCGCACGCCGTGGACGACGAATGCGGCCCCGATCAGCAGGACCGCGACGACGCCGCGAAGCCAGCCCGTCATCCAGAACGGCGGGACCACCTCGATGCGGATGGGCGCCGTCGTCTCGCTCCAGACGCCCTGGCTGTTGCGGCCGCGGGCTGCGACCTCGTAGCGGCCGGGCGCCAGGTTGGTGAATGTGATCGAGCGGCGTGCCCCGAGCTCGACCCACGGCGCGTCGGGCCCCAGGCGATACGCGTAGGCGTGCTTCTCGACCAGGCCGAAGTCCAGCACGGCCAGCTCCATCGAAAGCCACTGGCCCCAGGGGAGGCGCCATTCCCGCGCCGACGGGAGCACCGGACGCTGCCGCTGCCCCTCGTCCTCCACCGTGTGGAGCGACGTGACCGCCGTGGCCGATGGCGCGGGCGCGACGAAGGGCGTGCCCGTCGGAACCGCGACGACGCCCCGCACCGATCCGAAGAAGAGCCGGCCGTCGCCGCGAGCCGCCGAGCCCGGCTCGAACTCGACGGACGGCAGGCCGTCTCCGAGCCACAGGCTCGCGAAGCGGCCCGTCTCGGGATCGAAACGCGACAGGCCGCCCTTCGTGCTGAGCCAGAGCGTGCCGTCGTCATCGGAGAGCATGGCCATCACGGTGTCGTCGGCCAGGCCCTGGGACATGGTGAGGCGCGTCAGCCGGATGGCGCCGGTCGCCTCCCGCTCCACCCGGACGAGGCCGCCGCCGCCCGTGCCGGCCCACAGCCGGCGCTTCCGGTCCTCGACCAGGGCGCCGACGAACTCGGGGCTCGAGCGCACCACGCGGCCCGTCTTCGGATCGAAGGCGTTGAGCCCACCCGAGCGCGTGCCCACCCACAGCGTGCCGGCGCCGTCCTCCAGGATCGCGATCACGTAGTCGTCGCTCAGCGAGGCCGGGTCCGCCGGGTCGTGGACGTGGCGCTCCACGACGCGAAGGCCTTCGTCCAGGCGCTGCAGGCCGCCCTCCCCCGTGCCCACCCACACGCGGCCCGAGCGATCCTCCGCGAGGGCCGACACGTAGCCCGGCCCGAGACCTCGCGGATCGCCGGCGGCGTGCGCGACGCGGCTCGAGCGCCCGCTGGCCGGGTCCATCCGGTAGAGGCCCTCGGCGCTGCCGATGAGTACCCGACCGTCGCGCGTCGGCAGCAGGCGCAGGAGCAGGTCGCCCCGCGCGATGTCGAAGCGGCGCCAGGCGGCGCGCCCGTCGTCGCGCATCAACAGCGCCCCGGAGCGAAGCCCGACGTAGAGCCGTCCCGTCGCGTCCCGCGCCATCGCCGTCACGTCCCCGGCCTCCATCCCGCTCGGCATCGCCGGCAGCGGCGGCGGCGCGGCCAGGAACAGGGCCGCGGCTGTCAGGCGCTGCAGGCCTGCGCCCCAGGTGCCGACCCAGAGGTTGCCAGCGGCGTCGACGTCGAGGGCCATGATCCGGTCGTCCCCGAGGCTTCCCCGCTGGCCGTCCGCGTGACGGAGTTGGCGGATCACCCGGGCCGCGGACGCCTCGACCTGGAACAGACCGTCGCCCATCGCGCCGACCCAGAGCGTTCCGTCGGGACCGTCGACGACGGGGCCCGTCCAGGCGCGCGTGTGCGTCACGTGATCGAAGCCCCCGTCGTCTCTGGCGACGTCGAGCCCAACATTGGTGCCGACCCACATGCGTCCCGCGGGGTCGCGATGCAGGGCAAAGACCGAGATGCCCCCGAGCGAGCGCGGCTGCGCGGCGTCGTGCCGGAAGCTGCGTCCCGCGCGGCTCGCGGTGTCCATCACCGCGAGGCCGTTCCCCCACAGGCCGACCCACAGCCGCCCGCCGCCGTCGAAGGCCAGGGCCTGCACGTACTCGCCGGGCAGGCCGCCCGGGCCAGAGCGGATCCGCTCGACCTGGCCGCGTGTCGCATCGAGCCGATTGAGTCCGCGCTGCGTGCCGATCCACAGCGCGCCGTCCGGACCCTCGACGATCGCGTAGACGCTGTCGTGGCTCAGCGATGCGGGGTTCGCCGAGTCGTGGCGGAAGGCCTGGAAGCGGCCGGTCGTCCGATCGAGGCGGTCGAGGCCGCCCGCGTTCGTTCCGACCCACAGGTCCCCGCGCCGGTCCTCGTAGAGCGTGCGTACCGAGTTGTCCGACAGCGAGTCCGCGTTCAAGGGGTCGTGGACGAAGCGCGCGAATGCGTAGCCGTCGTAGCGCACGAGCCCGTCGCGACCGCCGACCCACAGAAAGCCGGCACGGTCCAGGAGCAGCGCGGTCACGACCTCGGACGGCGGGCCGCCCTCGCGGCCGATCCGCTCGAAGGACGGCTCGGCCGCCGCCCCCGGGCGCCCTGCCAGGAGCAGGAGCGCCGCGGAGGCGAGCGCCGGCCGCAGCCGTCTCACGCGTCGCGCCGATCAGTACCGGGTAGTGGTCCGGCTTGAACGGGCGCTCGGGCCCGACGCCGACAAGGGGTGTGGAATGGGCAGCGCCCGAAGCCGGCGATACTGGCGAGCCCGATGAACCAGAGCATGACCATGTTCACAGTCTGGCGCATCGGAGGCTTCCCGGTGCGTGCCATCGTTGGCGTGCCGCTCGGTGGATGGTCTCGAGAACATCCTCGCGTCTCGTCAAGGAGCCAAGCGCACTCGGCCCTCGAACGGGCGGGTGCTCTCCTGCGCCCGCAACAACAAGACGCAGGCCGCGAAACGGCTGGGCGTGCCGCGCCGTCGTTTCAGGTACCCGGAGCTTCTCCAACAGGGTACGCGTCAACTCCTCGACGACCGTGGCGGATGACAGGAGCTCCAGGAGGGCCTGCAGGGATTGCTCTTTCCCGAGGAGCAGGGCTTCCGCTTCGGCCAGGCGGCCCTGCCGCGTGCGCAGGTCGGCGAGGGCGATGTCAGCATGCCAGCTCGGCATGTGCATGACGCCCAGGAATGCGGCGCGGGCCCGGGTGAGGACCGATTCGGCTTCCGTCCAGCGGCCCATCTCCATCAGTAGCGTCGCCTGTACGCTGTCGCAATGGTTGGACAGGAACACCGCTCCGCCGGGCGCGTGTGAGATCAACCCGTGCTGACGCAGCAGGCCGGCCCATGTTCCGGCCCGCTCGAAGTCGGCCGCGTAGTAGCAGGCGGTGAAGAACGAGCAGACGGACTTGGCGGCAGTGCCCTTGTCGTCTGCGGGTCCGCACGCCAGCGCCATGGCCTCGTCGAGCAGGGCCATGCCCTGGGCGACGCTGCCCGCCTGCACCCGGGCCAGCCCCGCGTCGGCCAGGGCCTTCGTTTCGAGGTTCACGTCGCCGAATTGGCGGGCGCGGTCGAGGGCCAGCTCTGCCGCGGTCAGGAGCTCGGCGGGGTCGTCGACGTCGCAGCCCATGGCCGCGATCGCCGCCCACCCCTGTTCGACACAGGGAGGCTGGTCCACGAGCAGGCGCCGCGCCCGCGCGAACCAGGCGCGGCTCGCCGTCAGGTTGCCCATACTGTTGGCCAGGATCTGGCCCAGCCTTACGCAGGCCATGGCCGCCCGCCGCTTCTCCCCAGTGGCTGTGAAGGCTCGGATCGCGCCCGACAAGTGGGCCACCATGCCATCGACGTCGGAGCGCGCCTGTGCCTCGTCGGCGAACTGGAGGGCCCGCTCGCCGTCTTCCCCATCAGGCATGGCGGGCCAGGATCGCACGCAGAGCCCTTCCTGTCTCAGTTCGGCAGCGACAGGTCGAACGCCGCGGCCAGGCCGTCTGCAACGGCCAGTCCGGACAGCGTCGGGACCAAGAAGCGGCCGCCCTCCGGGTCGGCGCGCACGACGATGCGGCCTTCATCCATGAGGCGAGCCACGAGGCTGTCATTCGCGGCCAGCAAGTCGACACCGTAGCGCGCCCGGAAGCCGTCGAGGTCGATCCCGGCCGTGGTGCGCAGGCCGAGCAGCAACGCCTCCTCGGCCAGCTCCTTCGGTCCGAGGACTTCCTGGGACTCGACCGGCCGCTCGCCCGCCGCGACGCGCTTTTCCCAGAGCGGCGTGCCGCGCTCGTTCCACCAGCGGCGCGCCGGCCTTCCGGCCTCCGCGGCGAGCGAGTGGGCCGACGGGCCGAGACCGAGGTACGGCGTGTGGTCCCAGTACTTGCGATTGTGCCGCGACTGGTGCGCCGGGCCGCGCGCGAAGTTGGAAACCTCGTACGCCGAAAAGCCCGCGTCCGCGAGGAAGCGGTGCGTCAGCTCGAAGAGCGTCGCCTGCTCGTCCTCGGGAAGCTCCGACAGCCGACCGTGCTTCGCCTCGACGCCGAACCGCGTTCGCTCGTGGATCGTGAGCTGGTAGCACGACAGGTGCTGCGGCCCGAGCGAGACGGCGCTGCCGAGGTCCTTCCGCCACTCCTCCGGCGTCTGGCCGCGCAGGCCGTAGATGAGGTCGAGCGACACCGTGTCGAAGCCCGCGAGGAGGGCCGTGTCGACCGCGGCACGCGCCTGCCGTCCGCCGTGGCGGCGGCCGAGGAACCGCAGGCTCTCGTCCGAGAAGGACTGCACGCCGAGCGACAGCGTGCGCACGCCGAGGGCCCGCCATTCGGCGCAGGCCACAGGCGTCACGTCCTCGGGGTTGGCCTCGAGGAAGATCCACGGCGCGGGGATCTCGAAGGGAAGACGCGTCCGGCACGCGTCGAGGACGTGCGCGAGCTCGTCAGCCGCGAGCTGCGACGGCGTCCCGCCCCCGAAGTACACGGTGTCGAAGGGCCGCGGGTCGCGCCACGCAGGCGCGGCCAGGGACACCTCCGCGGCCAGCCGCGAGGCGAAGCGCTGGCGCGCGGGCGACGCGGCGTCCATAACCGAGAAGTCGCAGTACGGGCAGATCGACGAGCAGAAGGGAACGTGCAGGTAGAGCCCGGGCGCCACTACTTCTCGTCCTCGTCGTCCTCCGTCCGGAGCACGGCCACGAAGGCGTCCTGCGGGATCTCGACCGCACCGACCATCTTCATCTTCTTCTTGCCTTCCTTCTGCTTCTCGAGGAGCTTGCGCTTGCGGCTGATGTCGCCGCCGTAGCACTTCGCCGTCACGTCCTTGCGGAAGGGATTGATGGTGGTGCGGGCGATGATCTGGCCGCCGATCGCGCCCTGGATGGCGATCTTGAACTGCTGGCGCGGGATCTTCTTGCTGAGCCGCTCGCAATACCGCAACGCCCGCGGACGCGAGAACTCCCGGTGGACCAGCTGCGACAGGGCGTCGACCTTCTCGCTGTTGACGAGAATGTCCACCTTCACCATGTCGCCCAGGCGATAGTCCAGCATCTCGTAGTCGAACGAGCCGTAGCCCTGGGTGATCGACTTCAGCCGGTCGTAGAAGTCGAACAGCACCTCGGCGAGGGGCAGCTGGCTCAGCACCTCCATGCGTCCCGCAGCCAGGTAGTTGTAGGTGGTCTCCACCCCGCGCCGCTCGCGGCACAACTCCATCACCGTCCCGAGGTAGCGCTCTGGAGTCATGATCGTCGCCTTGATGTACGGCTCGTACGCCTCCTTGATCGAGCCGGGGTCGGGATAGTAGGTCGGGTTGTCGATCCAGACCTCCTTGTCGTTGTTGAGGACGATCCGGTAGCGCACCGACGGAGCGGAGAGGATCAGCGAGAGGTCGTACTCGCGCTCGAGCCGCTCCTGGACCACGTCGAGGTGCAGCAGGCCGAGGAAGCCGCAACGGAAGCCGAAGCCCAGGGCGGCCGAGCTGTCCTTCTCGTAGATGAGCGACGCGTCGTTGAGCTTCAGCTTCTCGAGGGCCTTCGTCAGGTCCTCGTAGTCGTTGGTGTCCATCGGGTAGATCGACGAGAAGACCACGGGCTTCGCCTCGCGGTAGCCGGGGACCGGCTCCGCGGCGGGCCGCTCGGCCTCCGTGAGCGTGTCGCCGATGGCCAGACCCGCGAGGCTCTTCATGCCCGCGAGCACGTAGCCCACCTCCCCCGCCGACAGCTGGGGCACCGGCACCCGCTTGAGTCGCTGGCAGCCGACTTCTTCAACCTTGTGCTCGGCATCCGAGTGCATCAGCCGCACGCGCGTCGGGGCATTCAGCGTGCCATCGAAGAGCCGCACCAGCAGCACCGCGCCGCGGTAGGAGTCGTACTGGGCGTCGAACAGCAGCGCCCGCAGCGGCGCCTGCGGGTCGCCCTTGGGCGCGGGCAGCTTCTGGACGATCGCCTCGAGGAGATCGTCGATACCCGTGCCCAGCTTGGCCGAGACCTGGACCGACTCGAAGGGGTCGAGCCCGAGGTCGCGGTCGATCTCCTCCATCACCCGGTCCACGTCGGCGGACGGCAGGTCGATCTTGTTGATCACCGGCACCACGTGCAGCCCGAACTCCATGGCGAGATACAGGTTCGCGACCGTCTGCGCCTCGACACCCTGCGAGGCGTCGACGACGAGCAAGGCACCTTCGCAGCTCATCAGCGAGCGGCGCACCTCGTGGGAGAAGTCCACGTGCCCCGGCGTGTCGATCAGGTTGAGCTCGTATGTCTTCCCGTCCTTGGCGGTGTACGGCAGCGTGACGGTGTTCGCCTTGATCGTGATCCCCCGCTCCCGTTCGAGATCCATGGAGTCGAGGATCTGGTCGCGGAAGTCGCGGTCCTCGACGGCGCCGCAGCGCTGGATCAGGCGGTCGGCGAGCGTCGACTTGCCGTGGTCGATGTGGGCGATGATGCAGAAATTGCGGATGTGGTCCAAGGGCTCCGTCAGTCTAGCCGGAGAACGGCGCGCCGAAGGAACCCCCAGCGCCGCAATCCGCGCTTGACAACCAATAAGCCTCAGCTTATACGTTATGGATGCAGAGCGCGGCGGCGGCCGAAGACAGGATCTTCCATGCGCTGGCGGATCCCAGCCGCCGGGCGATCTTCGAGTCGCTCACGCGCGGCGAAGCGGCGGTGAAGGACCTCACGGCGCGCTTCGACGTCTCGCAGCCGGCCGTCTCGCAGCACCTGGCGACCCTGAAGGGCGCCGGCCTGGTGAACGCCCGGCGCGAGGGGCGCTGCGTCTACTACCGAGTGCGTCCGCGCGGAATCAAACCGCTCATCGACTGGATCGCGCACTACCGCGCCTTCTGGACGGAGCACGCCCTTCGCCTCGAACACCTGCTGGAGAAACTGGACGGATGACTCCCACCGACAAGACCGCCCCATGGCAAACCGAGTCCATTTCGTTCGAATTCGACTTGCACCATTCGCCGGAGAAGGTATGGCGCGCGCTCACCGACCCGGTACTGCTCGCGGAGTGGCTCCTGCCGGTCGTCGGGTTCAAGCTCGAACCGGGGGCCGCGTTCACGTTCAAGACCCAGCCGTACCCGGGTTGGGACGGCACCGTGAATTGCCGGTTCGTCGAGATCGAAGCGCATCGGAGGCTCAGCTACACGTGGGGCGTCCCCTTCCTGGAAACCGTCGTGACCTTCACGCTCACGCCCACGGCGTCTGGCACGCGCCTCCACCTCGTGCAGTCGGGCTTCAAGCCGGATCAGAAGCAGGAGTTCGGCGGCGCGCGCTACGGCTGGAAGATGATGGGCGGGAAGCTCGCCTCTCTTCTCGCGAGGCTCCCATGAGCCGATCGCGGGCGAGCAAGGCCAGGCAGGCTCCCCTTTCGGGCGCGAAGCCGAAGCTCCTGTCGGGCGGCAACCCTCAGATCGCGAAGGCCGACGGCGACGCCCCCGTGCGGGCCTACATCGCGGCGATGCCGGGCTGGAAACGCGGCGTCGGGCGCCGTCTCGACGCGCTCATCGTGCGCACCGTGCCGAGCGTGCGCAAGGCCGTGAGGTGGAACACGCCCTTCTATGGCACCAAAGGCCAGGGCTGGTTCCTCGCCTTCCATTGCTTCACGAAGTACGTCAAGGTGGTCTTCCTCCGCGGCACGTCCCTGCGTCCTCTTCCCCCGGTCGAGTCCAAGGACCCGAACACGCGCTACTTCCATATCCACGAGGACGACCAGCTCGACGAGGCGCTCGTGGCGAGGTGGATCAGGCAGGCATCGGGCCTGCCGGGCGACCCTCTCTTCTAGTCTGCTTCGGGCTCGTTTCAAAGGAGGCCTCATTGAACTGGAACAAATGGATTCGGCAGGCCCACCGCTGGGTGTCCATGGCCTTTACGCTGGCGGTGATCGCCAACTTCGTGGCCATGACACAGGGACCGCCTCCCGCCTGGGTGACCTATTCGCCGCTCTTCCCGCTCGCCCTGCTCCTGCTCACCGGTGTCTACTTGTTCGTGCTGCCGTACGCCACCAAGTGGCGGGGCGAGGGACAGTAGCCATGAAGAAAATGAAGGGCGGCTCGAAGGAGGGAAGAGCAGGACACTCCTTCTCTCAGCTGATAGATGCGAGACTCGAGGATCTGGGTGATTGGCGGGGCGAGACGCTCGCTCGGGTCCGAAAGCTCATCAAGCAGGCCGACCCCGAAGTGGTCGAGGAGTGGAAGTGGGGGCTTCCGGTGTGGTCGCACGCCGGAATCATCTGCACCGGCGAGACGTACAAGAATGCCGTGAAGACGACGTTCGCCAAGGGCGCCTCGCTCCCGGACCCTTCAGGCCTCTTCAACTCCAGCCTCGCAGGCAACACCAGGCGTGCCATCGATTTCCATCAGGGCGACAAGATCGATGAAAAGGCGTTGAAGGCGCTCATTCGCGCCGCCGTGGCACTGAACACGTCCTCGGCCGCACAGCGGAGGTAATCCCCACACTGGGTCAGTAGTGCTCCCAGGCCACCCTCCAGTGCTCGTTGGGGTTCGAGGACCTGACGATCAGCCGGTTGCCCGACACCTCGAACCGGCGCTTCAGCTCTTTCCCAATGAGGCTGCGGACCAGGGCTCCCTCGACGTGGTAGGTGAACGTTCGAGCGCTCGCGTCGATCTCGTAGCGTCCGAACGAGGCTTCGTATCCGCCCTGCGCGTATTGCACCGGCCCGGCGGCCGTCCCTGCTTGCGGGTCCTGGTACATGACCTGGACGGATATGCGGCCTTCGCGCGTGAACACGAGCATCCCGGTGCAGTCAGGCCTGTGAACCCTCCCGTCGGCGCCCACCTCTTCGAGCCATCCGAGGCGCCATGCTCCAATGAAGCGGTCTCGTATGCCTTCGTTGGCATCGCGAGCCGGGCTGCCTGACAGCGTCGCAAGTGAGGTCACGGCCAAGAGCAACGACGTCACGTCCACAGAAAACACCTTCATGTCTGGCTCCTTACAGGCGCTTGGCGCGTTCTGCCACCACAATGGCGCCTTCCGCTAGTGATCCCCACCCTCGGACGCCGTACGTTACATGGAGTCCGAGGAGGATCGAAGATGAGCGAAGCGGCGGCGGCTCCGGAGATCGCACCCGGGGCGACGGCCGGCACATACGAAACCAGGGCCTTTGCGGCGTCAAGCGCAACTTCGCAGCTCGAGCCCGCTACCATCCGTCGGCGCGACCCCCAGCCGCACGACGTGCAACTGGACGTGCTCTTCTGCGGGGTGTGCCACTCCGACCTGCACCAGGTGCGCAACGAGTGGCAGCGCGTCGTGCCGACCGTCTACCCCTGCGTCCCCGGCCACGAAATCGTCGGCAGGGTCGTAAGGGCGGGCAGCGCCGTCCGGAAGTTCAAGGAGGGCGACCTGGCCGCGGTGGGCTGCCTGGTCGACTCGTGCCGCACCTGCTCCGCGTGCCGGGAGGGACTGGAGCAGTTCTGCGACGCTCCGGCGACCTTCACCTACAACGCCCCCGACAAGCACCTGGGAGGCGTCAGCTACGGCGGCTACTCCGAGAGCCTCGTCGTCGACGAATCGTTCGTGCTGCGCGTGCCTCACCGGCTGGACCTGGCGGGTACGGCGCCCCTGCTGTGCGCCGGCATCACGACCTACTCGCCGCTGCGGCACTGGAACGTCGGCAAGGGACACAAGGTCGGTGTCGTGGGCCTCGGGGGGCTGGGGCACATGGCCGTGAAGATCGCGAATGCCCTCGGCGCCCGGGTCGTCGTGTTCACGACGTCGGCCAGCAAGGCGGAGGACGCGATCCGGCTGGGCGCCCAGGACGCGGTGCTCTCGAACAACGCCGTCGAGATGCAGAAGCAGCAGGGCAGCTTCGACTTCATCCTCGATACCGTTTCGGCCGCGCACGACCTGAACGCCTACCTGGAACTCCTGAAGCGGGACGCGACCATGACCCTGGTGGGAGCGCCGGAGACTCCGCAGTCGCTCGGGGCGTTCAGCCTCCTGTTCCGGCGCCGGCGGCTCGCCGGCTCGCTCATCGGCGGCCTCCGGCAGACCCAGGAGATGCTGGACTTCTGCGCCGAGCACGGGATCACGGCCGACGTCGAGGTCCTTCCCATCCAGAAGATCAACGAAGCCTACGGCCGGCTGGCAAAGGGCGACGTGAAGTACCGCTTCGTCGTCGACATGGCCTCCTTGAAGTAGTCTGCGGACATGGTGAGCCGGTTCCGGGTCGCCACGACACTCGCACGCAAGCTCGAGGAGCTGGGCGTGTCGCCCGCCGACGTCCTGCGCCGCGCCGGCCTCCCGGCCGGGTTGTTCGGCCAGGAGAGGATCCTGGTGAGCACCGAAGAGCTGTTTGCCCTGTATCGCGGCATCGGGGAAGCCAGTCGCGACCCCGCCATCGGGCTGAAGCTGGGCACCGAGCCGCGCGTCGAGCGCTACGACGCCGTCGGCATCGCCGCCCTCTCGGCGCGGTCCCTCAAGGACGCGCTGCTGCGGTTGGCGCGCTACAAGCAGCTCACCTGTCCGGAAGAGCTCGCCTTCAGCGAGCGCGGGGACGAATTCCGGGTGCAGTTCCGCTGGCTGCTCGCCCAGGAGACGGAGCCGCCGCTGCTGGTGGACGTGTGCTTCGCCTGGGTGGTGGGCCTCGCCCGCCGTGGCACCGGCGGCCGCATCGACCCGAAGCGCCTCGAGCTTCGCGGAGCGACGGGGAACCGCCAGTTGTACAAACGGCATTTCGGGTGCCCCGTGAAGCTCGATGCCCGCCAGAACACGATCGTCTTCGCGAGGGCCGATCTCGATCGGCCATTCCTCACCCACAACGCCGACCTGTTCGCGACCCTGGCCCCCCAACTCGACGCCGATCTGGCGCAGGCCGCCGCATCGAGGGCGATCGGAGAGCAGGTCAAGGGCATGCTGAAGCGCCTCCTGGCCGGACGGCGGCCGGGCATCGAGGACGTCGCGAGGGAGCTGCGCACCAGCTCGCGGACGCTGCAGCGCAGGCTGGCCGAAGACGGCGCGACGTTCCAGCAACTGGTTCAGGAGGCGCGCCGCGAGCTGGCCCGCCACTACCTGCAGCACTCGTCCCTCGAGCTCAACGAGACCGCATACCTGCTGGGGTACGAGGACGCCCACTCGTTCTTCCGTGCGTTCCACGGCTGGGAAGGCAGCTCGCCCGGCGAATGGCGCGCGCTCCACGCCGGGTCGCAGCGCGCGAACTAATCCGAGGAGGCATGCGATGGCGATCTTGCACGTGAACGGAAAGCCCAGGGACGTCGACGTCCCTTCCGATACGCCGCTGCTCTGGGTGCTGCGCGACGAGCTGCGGCTCACCGGCACCAAGTACGGGTGCGGGGTGGCCCAGTGCGGCGCCTGCACCGTTCTCGTCGGCGGCCAGGCGGCCCGATCGTGCGTCCTGCCCGTCAGCGCCGTCGGCGACAACGAGGTCACGACGGTCGAGGGCGTCGGCGGCGAGGTCTCCCAGGTGGTGCAGGGCGCCTGGAGGCGGCTCGACGTGGTCCAGTGCGGCTACTGCCAGAGCGGCCAGATCATGTCCGCGATCGCCCTCCTGTCCGAGAACGCGAACCCCACCGATGCGGACATCGACGGCGCGATGACGGGGAACCTGTGCCGGTGCGCCACCTACGTGCGGATCCGGGCGGCCGTTCACGCGGCGGCGAAAGACCTGCGGAGGTCGTGATGCATCCCTTCACTCGCCGCGAGTCCTCCCGCCGCACCTTCCTGAAGACCGGCGTCGTCGCCGGCACGGCCCTGGTCGTCGGCTTTCGCTTCCGGCCCGAAGCCCTCGCGGCCTCGAGCCCCGTGCTCAATGCCTTCGTCCGGATCGCCCCCGACGACACGGTGACGGTCGTAGCCAAGCACCTCGAGATGGGTCAAGGCGTGCATACAGGGCTCGCCACGGTTCTCGCCGACGAGTTGGACGCCGACTGGTCCCGGGTCCGCGTGGTGGACGCCCCCGCCGACGCGAGCCGGTACGCCAACCTCGCCTGGGGCGCGGCCCAGGGCACGGGCGGCAGCGGCTCCATCGCCAACTCGTGGATGCAGCTTCGCAAGGCCGGCGCCACCGCGAGGGCGATGCTCGTCGCCGCGGCCGCCGAGAAGTGGGGCGTGCCCGCGAGCAGCCTTTCCGTGGACCAGGGCGTCGTGTCCCATCCTGCGACCGGCCGGCGTGCCAGGTTCGGCGAGCTGGCCGAAGCGGCGGCGAGACAGCCCGTGCCCAAAGACGTCGCGCTCAAGGATCCGAAGGACTGGAAGCTCATCGGCAAAGAGACGCCCCGCGTCGACTCCATCGCCAAGACCGACGGTTCGGCCCGCTTTACGATGGACGTGTACCTGCCCGACATGCTCACCGCGGTCGTCGCCCGGCCTCCCCGCTTCGGCGCCACGCTCCAGTCCGTCGATCCCAGCGCCGCCTTGAAGGTGCCGGGTGTGACCAACGTCGTCGAGGTGCCGGCTGGCGTGGCCGTGCTCGGCAAGGGCTTCTGGGCGGCGCGGCAGGGACGCGCGGCCCTGCGCGTCGAGTGGGACGAGTCGAAGGCGGAGCGCCGCGGGACGCACGAGCTCCTCGCGGAGTTCACGGCCCTCGCCGGGAAGCCGGGGCCCTCCGCGCGCCGCGACGGCGACCCTGCGGCGGGGCTCGCCGGGGCCACGAAGACCCTGGAAGCGACCTACGAGTTCCCCTACCTCGCCCATGCGCCGATGGAGCCCCTCGACTGCGTGGTGAAGCTCGAGGCCGGGCGCTGCGAGGTCTGGGCGGGATCGCAGATGCAGACCCTCGACCAGGCGCTGGTCGCCCAGACGCTGGGCCTGCCGCCCGAAAAGGTCGAGCTGCACACGCTCCTGGCGGGGGGCAGCTTCGGCCGCCGGGCGACGCCGAACGCCGACGTGGCCGCGGAGGCCGCCAGCATCGCGAAGGCGATCGGCGGGCGCCAGCCGGTCAAGCTGGTCTGGACGCGCGAGGACGACATCCGCGGCGGGCGCTATCGGCCGATGTTCGTCCATCGCCTCCGCGCCGGGCTCGACGCCCAGGGACGCATCGCGGCCTGGGAGCACCGGATCGTGGGCCAGTCGTTCCTCAAGGGAACTCCGTTCGCCGGCCTCATCAAGGACGGCATCGATCGCACCTCGATCGAAGGAGCCGTGAACCTGCCCTACGCCATCCCGAGCCTCGGCGTCGAGCTGCACTCCCCCGACGTGGGGGTGCCGACCCTCTGGTGGCGCTCCGTCGGCCATACCCACACGGCGTTCTCGACCGAGACGTTCCTCGACGAGCTCGCGGCTGCCGCCGGGCGCGATCCCTTCGAGCTGCGGCGCGAGCTGCTGAAGGACCATCCGCGGCACCGCGGGGTGCTCGAGCTGGCGGCGTCGAAGGCTTCTTGGGGCACGCCGCTTGCCGCGGGCCGGGCCCGCGGCATAGCGGTCCACGAGTCGTTCCGCAGCTTCGTCGCCCAGGTGGCCGAGATCTCTCTGGGCGAGGACGGCATGCCCAGGGTCGAGCGGGTCGTGTGCGCCGTGGACTGCGGCGTCGCCGTGAACCCCGACGTGGTGCGGGCCCAGATGGAGGGCGCGATCGGGTTCGGCCTGGGCGCGGCCCTGTGGAGCGAGATCACCCTCGACGAGGGTCGCGTCGTCCAGTCGAACTTCCACGACTACAGGACGCTCCGCATCGACGAGATGCCGAAGGTCGAAGTGCACATCGTACCGTCGGCCGAACCTCCGACCGGCGTTGGCGAGCCCGGCGTGCCGCCCATCGCTCCCGCCGTCGCCAACGCGTTGTTCAAGCTGACCGGGAAGCCCGTACACCGCTTGCCGTTCGCACGCGCGCTCGAGGCGGGAGGTCGGGCATGACGCGCCTGGATCGACGCGGGGCTGGGCTTCTGGCCCTGTCCCTCGCGGCCGCCACCCTGTTCGGTGGCGCGCTCGCGACCTCGACCTCCATGGCGGCGGCGAAGGAGAAGCCGCTCCGAAGCGTCGAGAGCTTCGACGCCATCGCCGACCGCGGCGGCAGGTCCGCCGCGTACTTCACCGAAGCGGGCAAGGTGCTCCTGCACCCTCGCTGCATCAACTGCCACCCGGCAGCCGATCGGCCACTGCAGGGCGAAGCAAGCCGGCCCCACGTGCCCCGTGTGCAACGCGGCCCAGGCGGCATCGGCGTGCCCGCGATGCGATGCGCCACCTGCCACCCGTCATCGAACTACGACGCGGTGGGTATGCCCGGAAACCCGCACTGGGCCCTCGCCCCCGCCCCCATGGCTTGGGAGGGGCGATCGCTCGGAACGATCTGCGCGCAGCTCAAGGACCCGGCTCGCAATGGAGGCCGTTCCCTGGACGCCGTCGTGGAACACATGAAGAAGGACTCGCTGGTCGGCTGGGCCTGGGCGCCCGGCGCCGGCCGCGAGCCCGCGCCGGGCAGCCAGGAGTCCTTCGCCGCCCTCGTCGAGGCCTGGGCGCAGAGCGGCGCGGCCTGCCCGTCGCCGTGACAATCCTCGGGGTGTTCAGCCGCTGCCCTTGCGCTTCTCTTCGATGGCCTCGATCCAGAGCCTCAGTGTCAGGTCTTCGCGCTCCGGATTCCCGAGGTAGAGCCGCATCTCGTGGTAGCGGCACGAAGTGTCGCGACGTCGAGCGGCACGACCCTCGCGAGATGAAGCACGTCTTCCCGGTCCCGTTGGCTGTTGCGCCCGAGCTTCGTGAGCGCCAGGTCGTAGGGATCGAGGGCGAAGAGCCGAAGGTTGCTGAACGCACCGGGGAACATCTCGGTCAGACGCTCCTCGTAGTCCTCCGGGAACGCTTCCAGGACGGTCACCAGTTGGAGGTAGACGCGATGCTTCCTGTGAAGCGGTGAGTTGATCCCCGCAAGTGGGTTGAGATCCATCGGTGGCTTGACCGCGAGCACGTGCTTCGGGATGTCAAGCGGCATATGGCAGGTGCTCGCGCCTCAGATCGGTGAGCAGGTTCCAATGCGCGGCCTGCGGCGAGCGATGCTCGCGCAACCAGCGCCGCTCCGCCTCCGTCATCGCGTCGTGGCAGAGGGTGTCTTCACGGGCGAGTCGCGATGGCTCCAACCTCAGAACCAGCTCGCCGAGCTTTGCGGCTACCCCAGCGCCAGCAAGGTCCGAAGCCAGCGCCACCACGTACGCAAGCCGGTTCTGCACGTCACGCGACTTGGCTCGCTCGACGAGCCACTCCCAGGGCAGCGCCTCGACCACGCGCGAAGGAAGGCTCTTGCGACAAAGCGCAGGCGGGTTTTGTCGCCCTGCGTCCCGCGTGCTACCGTCCGCTCACGACTGCAGCCCCGCGAGTGGGCGGCAGGCGGCCTCAGCCCGGCGGCAGTCCCCGTCGACGTCGGTAGACCTTGACGCCGACGCCGCCGAAGTCGTACGCGGTCTCGCCACGAATGTTGCCGCGAGGCGGCAGCCTGGGCTCGAAGCTCGCCCACAGTTCGTACGGGCCCGTGTCGCCGAGCACCGCCGCAGCGATGCGGAGCTGCTCGGCCGATGGAGGATGGAAGTGCATCCACTCCGAGGCGCGCGTTGGCCAGCCCAGCGCCCGCCGCATCGCGTGCTCGGTGGGGGCGCTGACGAGCACGAGGTCTGGGCTCGCCTCCACCGGGAGCGGGGTGAGGGACAAAGGCGGCAGATAGGGATACTCCCACTCCCAGGCCAGGGCGGCTCCGGGGGCCGGCAGGCGGGCGCAACTGGTGCCAGGCGCCGCCTCGCGCGCCAGGAACCGAGCGGCGCGGGTGCGCGGGTCGTCGAGCCGCACCGCGATTCCCGTCAGCGCATCCTGAAGGCAGAACACGCACACGGCCACGAGTCCGAGGCGTGTGGACCAGTTCCGCCTGTCTCCGAGGGTGGCCTGTAGAGCTGCGGCCGCGGCCAGACACAGCACGGGCGCGATCGTGGCCAGAAACCGGACCTGCAGATAGTGGCGAAAGGCCGCGTAGTAGAGGACGAGCAGCGCGAGCAGCACAAGGCCGGCGCGCTTGTGGCGGAGCGGCAGCAGGCTGGCGCCGATCAGGCCCAGCAGCGCGACCGGCGCGGTCAGCGCGAGCCGCGTCGCCTTGAAGGCGCGCATCGGCAGCTCGGCGGCGGGAATCCAGGTGCGATCAAACCACACCCGCTTCTGCTCCTGCCAGTGATGAACGAAGTCGGGCCAGGCGAGCAGGACATGTGGGTTGGTCGCGAGGAACACGCCGAGCGCCGTCCCCAGCAGGACGGTCGCGCACCGCAGGAGATCCTGCGGTGTGCGCCTGCCGCCCACATGGCGGCTCTCCCACAGCGACACGGCGACGAGCGGGGCGAACAGCAGGCCGCTCACCTTCATCCCAACCAGGACGCCCAGCGCCACGCCGGCGAGTGCGAAGTCGCGCGCAGCGGCTCCCGCGCACGCCCTGCGCAGGAACAGCAGGAACACGAGCAGCACGCCGCTCATCATCACGTCCTGTGTCGCGAGGGCGCTCAGCAACACGTGGGCCGGCGAGACCGCGAGCAACCAGGCGGCGCTCGTCGCAGCGCGCTCGCCGAGCACCCCGCGGGCATACGCGAAGAGCAGCAGGACCGAGCCCGCGCCGAGCGCGAGCGAGACGAGGCGCAGCGACATCTGGCACAGGAACTGATACTGGCCCGTGGAGGTGAACGGCCGGAAGGGCAGAAGCGGTAGCGCCACGACGTAGGGGACCGTCGTGCCGTGCACGAACGCGCGGTTGTCGAGGACGTTGCCGGGGAAGCGGGCCGCGTGCATGTAGCTCGACGGCTCGTCGGGGTGATACGGGCCTTCGTGGGGCAGGAGCACCACGCCCCAGAAGAGCAGCGAACTGCGCAGCGCGAGGCCCACGGCGAAAGCCCAGGCCACCGCTCGCGGGACGTTCGGCAGGACCATTCCCGGTGATTCCAGGGCAAATTCTGGCCCAGGTTCAGCCCCCCAGGACGTACCCGGGCGAGGGCTAGACCGTTAGCGCGCCGGCACCTTCGCCTCCAGCTCGTCGAACCAGTCGAGCACCACGTCGATGCGCGTCGGAAGCGCGCGCGGGTCGAGCAGGTGAACCAGGAAACGCCGCCCGTCGGGAGAAACCGAGTATCCCGGCTGGAACGTGCTGCACCCCATAGGCACGGCGCTCAGGGCCGGGCCAGCACACCCACGATCCCGGCACCCAGGATCAGGAGCGGCTCCGGAACCTTGCGGAGTCGCCACGCCGCTGCCAGCACGACGGCGGCGATGGCCAGGGTCGCGAGGTCCACGATCGCCCTGCGCCCCAGGACGAAGGCGGCTCCGGCGATGGCGCCGGTCGCCGCCGCCGTCACACCGTCCACGAAGGCGCGGATGTGGGCGTTGCGCGACCAGCGCCGGAAGTGCGGCGCCGGGATCACGGTGAACAGGTAGCACGGCAGGAACGTCGCCAGGGCCGCCACGACCGCGCCTGCGGGACCCGCCACGAGGTAGCCGATGAAGCCCACCGTGATCACGACCGGCCCGGGCGTGATCATGGCCACGGCGACGGCGTCCAGGAACTGCCGGTCGTCCAGCCAGCCGAACTCCCGCACGACTCCGCCGTGGAGGAACGGGATGATCGCGAGGCCGCTCCCGAACACGAAGGCCCCCGCCTCGGCGAAATACCAGCCGATGCGCCACAGCGTGTCGCTCGTCGCCGGCCCCGACAGGCCGGTCACGAGTCCCGGCGGCAACAGGGCCAGCCCCAACGCGGCCCGCCGATTCCAGAGCCGCGGCGAGCGGGCCACCACGGCCACCACCCCGGCTCCCAGGAAGACCCACACGATCTCGGACTCGGTCCACGCGGTGACGAGCGCCGCCACCGCGAACAGCGCCCACAGCAGGCGGTCGCGGCCGAGGGTCAGGCGCGTGAGCTTGAACGCGCTGCGCGCGATGATGGCGATGACCGCGGCGCCGATCCCGTAGAAGGCTCCCTGCATCCACGCCAGGCCCTCGTAGCGCAGGTATGCGACGGCCAGCCCGAGCACCATCACGAACGACGGCGCCACGAACGCGAGTCCCACGACGGCGGCTCCCGTGGCGCCGCCCCGCGCCCACCCCAGGTACATCGCGAGCTGCGCCGCGAGCGGCCCGGGCGCGAGCTGGGCCAGCGCCAGGCCCTCGCGGTACTCCTCCGGGCTGAACCAGCGGCGCTTCTCGACGAGGTCGCGCTGCATGAAGCCCACGAGGGCGATGGGGCCCCCGAAGCCCGTGGTGCCGAGCCACAGGAAGTAGCGGACGAGATCGGCGAAGGACGAGGCAGGGCCCGCGGGCGACTGCGCCGGCGTCGCGCTCACCGAGCCGGGCCGGAACCTTCGAGCGATACGATCAGGGCCGCGATGCGTTCCCGCAGGGCGTCGCGGGACGCCTCGTAGCCCTCGCTGGCCGGCGGGATGCCGTCCCAGCGGTCCACGGGGACTTTCGTGGGCGCGGCCCACGCGGGCGCTTCGGCGCCGATCATCACCAGCCGCGTCGCGCCCGCGAGGTCGGAGGGCGCCAAGGCCCGCGGCCGAAAGCGCCCGACGTCGAAGCCGTCGCCGCGCAGCCGCTCGGCGATGGGCGCCGGAACGGCAGGCTCCGGCGACAGGCCGCGCGACACCGCGCGGACCTTCGATCCGCGCTCCGCGGCGAGGCGGTTGAACCACTCGCTGGCGATCAGGCTCTTGACGTTGCCGTGCTCGCACACGAAGACGACCGGTCCCGACGCTGCACGCGGTTTCGTCGGCTCCGCGTCCGCGGCTCCCAGGCCGACCGCCGCCGCCACGGCCATCAGAAGCGAGCCCATGCGTTCACACCCCAGCGCAACCTACCACGCGACGGGCAAATGGCTGGAGCTGGCGTCAAGTGCGCGATCCTAGGAGGCGCGCGAGCCTGGTTTCGACCGAGCGTCGTCGCGGGCCTGCCCGAATGCGCGAGACCCATTCCCGTGCCTTGCGCGGGTCGAAGGCTGCGGGAATCTCGATCTCCGGGAGATGGGCGAACAGGCGCGTCCGCGTCGGGCCGAGATAGAGAACGTCCACCAGCGCCTTCTCGGCCGTCGCGAGGCGAATCTCCGAGTCCGCCAGCGTCTCGTAGCCTCCGAAGAACCTCGGCGCCAGCCGGTGTATCGAGAAGACGCCGAATCGCGTCTTCAGGGTTCGAGTCCGCGCGAGTGACGCCACGTAGGTGACCTGCGGGACCTGGCTCAGCATGCCCCGCAGGTAGAGGGCCGACTGGAAAGAGACGTACGACGGCAGGGGCGCCGTCAGGTATTCCGGCAGCAGGAGCGGGTCCAGCGCCGGATCGACCGCCCACAGGCCGTGCCTCACCTTCGCCAGCAACCCCTCGGCCGCCAGCCGCTTCAGCGTCTGCGTGGCCGCCGAGCGCTCGACGCGCAGGGCCAGGGCGACGTCGTTCGTCGTCACGACGCGCTTGCCGAGCCGGCGTAAGTGGGCCAGGGCCGAGGCGGCCTTCACGACCGGAACTCCTCTAGCCGCAGCGCGACCAGTTCGCACATTCGGTCCCAGGCGTCGCGTGTGCCGTGCACGTCCTGGTCTTCGCTCGACAGGTAAGGGACGATCTGTGCCTTGAACGCGTCGTACCCGAGGGAAACCGTCCGCTGGATGGCCTCCGGAAGCGCTGCCGACAGTTCGCGGGGCAGCGGCCGCGGATCGGCGCTCGTCGTACGAAGAAGATGGTCGAGGTCCCAAATGTCGCGCGCCTGGGTCTCGGCTCGGCCAGCCAGCGCCCGGATCTTCTGGCGCACGGCCGAGCGCGCCGTGTAGTGGTTGGCCGTGGGGGCGGGTATTCCGTAAGGGCGAACGATCTCGGACCGGACCGGTTCCAGCGCGTACTCGTCGTCCTGGGTGCCGCGCCTGCTGAACTCGACCTTCGTGTGGAGGGGCAAGGACACCCCTTGCGCCTGGAGCTCGAACTTCCAGCGTTGGCTGGTGTCGGTCTGCTTGGGCTTGGAGATGCGCGTGATCGAGAGGCCCTGGGTCGTCAGCATCTCGGCCAGCGCGCGCGACGCCAACAACCCGTCCAGCTTCGCCCGCAGCACGTGGGGCGCGCAGCCGACGACGTCGAGGTCCAGGTCCTCCGAAGAACGTCGGCTGCCGAACCACGCGCGCAGGTTCACGCCGCCCTTGACGATCCAGTGCGCGCGGTTCAGGCGCGCTTCGAGGATCCGCAGCAGGCACAGCTGGAACGACTCGACGAGCTGCGCTTGGGTCTTCACGACAGTCAATATTCCTCTATATTGATGTTACCGTCAATATCTGGTAGCATCAAAGGACCGAGAGGGCGTTCACGTCCCGAACACGCGGTCAGCCTCGTGGGCGTTGTGGGCGCTGCAGCGCAGGGAGATGTTGGCCGCGGTCGTCTCGCCGCCGTGGCCGAAGGGATCCACGTGGTGGAATTCGAGATAGCTGCGCGCGTCGCAGCGCCGGCCGCCCGGGGCCACGAACGCGCAGCGGCCCGCGTCGCGCAGCCAGACGGCGCGCTTGACGTGGGCGGGGACGTGGCGTGAGCGTGGATCCGCAGGGCGCGCCGGTCGTGGCTTGGCGGTTTCCGCCAGCCTCCTGCGGGCCACGTCCTCGAGCAGCAGGGTGAGCGCGCGGTCGAAGATCGCGCCGGGGTCGCCGTTCGGGATCTCGCGCCGCAAGAGGTCCTGCGCGCGGCGCAGCTTGTCGTTTGTCTCCTGCCCCATCGTGAACTGGATCTTGTAGCGCTCGGCGCCGAGCGGCGCGACGCTCGGCCGAGGCTCCGGAGGCGTCGTGGCCGAACCGGGTGCGAGCGCCGGCAGCTTCTGGATGGACAGCGGCACGTCGGGCATCGGGGACAGGGTCGCGACCACGGCCTCGATCTCGCGCCGGCTGAGGCCGCGCGTCGCCTCCAGCAGGCGCCTCCAGTTGTCCTGCTCGAAGTGAGGTGCCAGCAGCCGGAGCGTGGCCAGGTTGACGCTACCGTCTCTCAGCCGCTCGAGGATCTCGGGGAACCTGCGGCAGGCGCGCGCCGCCTCGATGCGGTTGCCAGCCGAGTAGCCGGCGAGGCGCAGGGCGCCGGTGCAGTAGCTGTAGACGGAGTTGAAGCCCTGGTCCAGATGCAGGCGGCGCCGATCGAACTCGCCGAGATGGGCCAGCAGTGCCACGGTAGCCTCGCGCTCGCGGACCGCGCTCTGGTTCAGCCCCTCGACCAGGTCGGGCTCGGAAAGCCTCCGCGAGTTCTCCATACCCGGCCGATCGTGCACCGGCCGGGCGCCGGGACAGGTCCGATCCTCAAATCACCGGGCCCGGGTGGCCGGCCACAGCACCTGGCCATGGAGCGTCTGCGGCATCTCCTGCATCCCGGGGTAGCCGAGTTGCTCGGGGCTGCGCTCGCGGGGCCAGTGCGCGGTGCCGAACAGGAAGTCCCAGACGCTGAGGACGATGCCAAAGTTCTTCGCGGCGCCGCCCTCGCTCGACTGGTCGTGATGCCACAGGTGCATGCGCGGGCTGTTCAGCAGGTACCCCAGGGGGCCGAGCCCCACGTCGAGGTTGGCGTGGTTGAAGTCGCCCCAGAACGTGCCGACCACCGCCACCGCGAACACCGCCTCCGGCGAGGCGTCGAGCCAGGCTAGCGGCAGCCACAGCAGGCCCTTGTAGACCACGATCTCCATCCAGTGGAAGCGCCAGTTGCCGATCCAGTCCATCGTGGTGATCGAGTGGTGGACCTTGTGGAACGTCCAGAGCCACGGCACGCGGTGCAGCAGGTTGTGGACGCACCACTGCAGGAAGTCGGCGGTCACGAGCAGCACCACGACCTGGGCCGGCAGCGGCCAGCCGGGCACCGGCGAGCCCTCGAGCTGTAGGCCCAGCGCTTGCAACGCCTGCGTGACGCCCAGGGCGACCACGCCGCTGAGCGTTGCGGTCGCGAGCGAGAACAGGTGCCCGTTGAGGGAGAGGAACCCCAGATCGCGCAGCCAGCCCGGCCGCAGCGCGCGTTGCCGCGGGCGCCACGGGACCAGCCGCTCGAGCACGACGAAGCCGGCCGAGATGCCGACAAGCCAATGCAGGTAAGACATCCACATCCTCGATCCTAGCCGTACGACTCCTGGAGCACGCGATCCTTCGGGACGCCGAGGGCCTCCAGGGCGACCAGCGCGGATTCGAGGAAGCGCGGCGCGGGCGTCTCGCCGCGCCCGCGCGCCGCCGCGCGTTCCCATGGCGAGATGGCCGGACCGCACAGGAACACGAGGCATGCACTCGGATCGGGAATGGCCTCGCGCAGGAGCGGCAGATCGACACGGCCCTTGCGCACGCCAGGACCCAGGCGGGCGACGGCGGATTCTCGCGTGAGCGTATGGAGGATCCGCAGCCGCTCCGGGTGTCGCTCCGCCAGCTCGGCCAGCTCGCGGCGGAAGATCACTTCCTCCCAGGTGCGGTTCGAGTAGACCAGAGTGTGGCGCAGGCGCGGATGCTCGCGCAGGGCGTGCTTGAGGATCGAGAAGTTCGGCACGATGCCCGAGCCGGCGCACAGGTGGACCAGGTGGTCGGTGCGCGACTCGACGTCGGCCGGCAGGGTGTAGGGACCCGTGAATCCCGTGAGGGTGAGACGCGCGCCGCGCGGCGTGCGCCTGACCAGGAGCGGCGACAGCAGCGGCGGGTACTTCGTCGTTCCCGAAACGTACCGCTCCTCCTTGACCGTGAACGCGATGTACTTCTCGTGGGGTGCCGAGGCGAGGGAATACGCGCGCGCGGGCTCGCGGCGGCCCTTGATGTCCTCCAGGAAGGCCGTGAAGCGCTCGAGGGCCTCGAACTGGTGGGGGTCCACGACCAGGAAGTGACCGGGCTCGTAGTCCATGCGCTCGTTGCCGGTGAACAGCACGAGCGTCGTGGTGTCGGCGGTCTCCTGGACGACCTCCGCCACCATCGCTTCGAGCTGCTTGATGCGGCGCCGTTTCTCGGGCCGGTCGGCGACGGGGGCCAGATCGTCGTTCATGTCAGCGGAGCGGGTTCAGCGCAGCTTCTTGCCCAGGAACTCCAGGGTCCGCTGCCACGCGAGCTTCGCGGCGGCCTCGTCGTACCGCGGTGTCGTGTCGTTGTGGAACCCGTGGCTGGCGCCTTCGTAGAAGTGCACCGCGTAGTCGATCGAGTTCGCTTTCAGCGCCGCTTCGTAGGCTGGCCAGCCTTCGTTCACGCGGGCGTCGTTGCTCGCGTAGTGGATGAGCAGCGAAGCCTTGATCTTCGGGACGTCTTCGGCCGGCGGCTGGCTGCCGTAGAAGGGCACCGCCGCCTTCAGGTCGGGCAGGCGCACGGCGAGCGTGTTGGCCACGAAGCCGCCGAAGCAGAACCCGATGACGCCGAGCTTGCCGTTCGACGCCGGGTGCCCTTTCACGAACGAGGCGCCGGCCGCCATGTCGTCCAGGATCTTCGCGCGGTCGAGGGTCGCCTGCAGTTCGCGGCCCTTGTCGTCGTTGCCGGGATAGCCGCCCAGAGGCGTCAGGGCGTCGGGCGCGAACGCGACGAAGCCCGCGACCGCGAGCCGCCGCGTGACGTCCTCGACGTACGGGTTCAGCCCCCGGTTCTCGTGCACGACGAGCATCGCGGGATGCTTCGCGCCCAGCTTCCCCCCCGGCCGCGCCAAGTAGCCCTTCATGGCGCCGTGGCCCTGCGGCGAGGCGTAGCTCGCGTACTCGGCCTCGATTCGCGGATCCTTCGCGGGCACCTGCTCCGCCCACGCGTAGTGGGGGCTCAGGCTCTCGAGCAGTGCGGCCGCCGTGACCCCGCCCACCGCGAAGCGCGAGGCGCGCTCGAGGAACTGGCGGCGGTCCACACCGCCGTGAACGTACTGGTCGAAGAGGGCGAGCAGTTCCGGGTCGAAGTCGGACGCCGTCTTGCGTTCCATGTTCGTCAGAAGCGTATCACTCCCGGTATCATCGAATCCCCGTGGCCGAGAAGCCGATCGACAAGACGCCCCGGGGGCTGCTCGGCCTTCTCGACTGGTTGAGAGGATCGACGCCGTCCCCGGCTTCCGCTCCCGGGCAGGCGCTCGTCCGGGACGGACTGCCCCCCCGCATCGGGCGCTACGAGATCACCAGCAAGCTGGGCCAGGGCGGGATGGGCGTCGTCTACGCCGCGCGCGACGAGCGGCTGGCCCGGACCGTCGCCCTGAAGACGATGTCGTCTTTGGCCCGCGACGAGACGGCACGCAAGCGCTTCTGGCGCGAAGCGCGGGCCGCCGCGAGTGTCAACCACCCGAACGTGTGCCAGCTCTACGAGATCGGCGAGGACGAGGGCGAGCTGTTCATCGCCATGGAGCTGCTCGAGGGCGAAGCCCTTGCCGCGCGCCTGGGCCGTGGGCCGCTGAGCGTGTCCGAGGCCCTGCCCATCGGGCTCGGGATCCTGGCCGCGCTCTCGGCCCTGCACGCCCGCGGGATCGTCCACCGCGACCTCAAGCCGTCCAACGTGTTCCTGACCCCGCACGGCGTGAAGCTGCTCGACTTCGGGCTGGCGCGGGAGAGCGATCCGGACCTGTCGCCGACTCCCGGCTCGGCGGCGAGCGCCCTCACGGGCACGGGGATGGTGGTGGGCACCCCGCGCTACATGGCGCCGGAGCAGGTCACGGGCGAAGGCCTCGGCACGCGCAGCGACCTGTTCGCCGTGGGCGCCATTCTTTTCGAGATGCTCGCGGGTCGCCCGGCTTTCGGCGGCCGCAACGCCGTGGAGATACTCCACGCGACGCTGCATGAGCAGCCTCCCGCCCTGACCGGCTCCCCCGCGGTGGCCGCGGTCGACCGCGTGATCCGCCGCGCGTTGGCCAAGCGTCCCGCCGATCGCCCGGCTTCGGCCGACGCGCTGGCCGAGGAGCTGCGCGCCGTGCGCGGCATGGACGGCGACGACACCCCGGCCCTGGCGCGCGCGTTGACGCGCCTCGTGGTGTTGCCGTTCCGCAGCCTGCGTCCCGACCCCGAGACGGACTTCCTGGCCTTCAGCCTTCCCGACGCCATCGCGACCTCGCTGTCGCGCCTCGGCTCCCTCGTGGTGCGTTCCACGGCCACCGCCGCCCGCTTCGCCGGCGAAGCCCCCGACCTCAAGACCCTCGCCGCCGAGGCCGACGTGGACCGGGTCGTCATGGGAACGCTCTTGCGCTCCGGCGACCAGTTGCGGGCCACGGCGCAGCTCGTCGAGGCCCCGGGCGGGACGCTGCTCACCTCGCACACGGTCCAGTCCTCGCTGGGCGACCTGTTCCGCCTGCAAGACGACATCGCCCGCTGCGTCGTGGACGCGCTCGCGCTTCCGCTCGGCGCCGGCGAGAACTCGCCGACCCCAGCGGCGCCCCACAATGCCCGCGCCTACGCGCTGTACCTCCAGGCCAACGAGCTGGCGCGCCACTACGACCGGCTCCCGGAGGCGCGCGAGTTGTACGAGCGCTGCCTGGAGGCGGACCCCGGTTTCGCACCGGCCTGGGCCCAGCTCGGCCGCTGCCACCGCGTGATCGGCAAGTACGTCGAGGTCTCGGCGGACAGCGCCGAGCGCGCCCTCGCGGCCTTCGACCGCGCACTCGAGCTCGACCCGCGCCTCTCCGTGGCCCACAAGTACTGCGCGGCTCTCGAGGCGGACACGGGCCAGGCCCAGGCCGCCGTGGTGCGCCTGCTCGGCCAAGCCGACCGGCACGGCAACGACGCGGAGCTGTTCGCGGGCCTCGTCCACGCCTGCCGCTATTGCGGGCTCTTCGAGCAGTCGATCGCCGCCCACGTGGAGGCGCGGCGCCTCGATCCCAACGTGGCCACGAGCTACGAGCAGACGATCATGATGACCGGCGACATGGAGCGGCTGCTCGAGGTGGAGCCGCGCGCGAACCACGGCAGCGGCGATGCGGTGATCCGGGTCATCGGCCTCGGGCTGGCCGGGAGGCGCGACGAGGCACGCCAGGGCCTGGTCGAAATGCGCCGGGTCTCGAAGCTCCCGGCGTTCCAGTCGTGGAGCGAGGCCTTGCTGGCCTGGCTCGAGCGGCGGCCCGTCGACATGCTCACGCGGGCTACGGCGCTCGGCACGCTCAAGATCATGGATGACCCCGAGGCGATCTTCCAGACGGGCTGGCTGCTGTGCGACGGCGGCGAGCACCAGCGGGGCCTCGCCGAGCTGCGGCGCGCCGTGGCCAGGGGCTACTGGGTCGCCCCCACCCTCTCACACAGCAGGGCCTTCGACGGCCTGCGCGGCGACGCCAGCTTCCAGGAGCTGCTGGCGGAGGCCGAGGCGGGCCGCCAGCAGGCGCTGCGCGCGTTCCGCGAAGCCGGCGGCGAGCGCCTGCTCGGGCGCTGACGCGTTACGAACGCCGCCGACGCCCGAACAGGCCGCGCGGCAGCGACGCGGCCGAACGCAGCAGCTCCTCCTCGACGGCATCTCGGGTGCGCGGTTGCGGCGCTTCTGTCCCGGCGGCACCGAGCCGCCGCAACAGCGGCTCGCTCACGGAGTCGGGCAACACCTGCTCGAGGTACTCGAGGGCGGTGCCCCTGAGCCTCTGGTCCTGGCCGCGCAAGGCCCAGCGGCTGACCCGGAGCGGCTCGCGCTCTCCGATCGTGGAGAGCAGCGCGAAGACGTAGTCGAGCTGCGCGTCCCAATCCGCTGCCGGCCCGTCCAGCTCGCGCGTCACCGCCGCGTGGACGGCGGGCGCCGCGACGGCCAGCCCGACCTGCCGCTCGTGCATCCACGAAAGGACGGCGCCACAGGCGTGGCGCACCGCAAAGTCGGCGTCGCCCAGGCCCAGCAGCAGGCCCTCGACCGCGCGAGGTGTCGCGCTGGCCTTGAGCACGCGCGGGATGCGGCGGCGCACGCTCTGGGGCTGACCCGGGTCCACGAGCGCGTCGATCAACTGGTCGGTGATCCGGGGTGCGGCGCGCCGCAGCGACCGCAGGACCTCCGGGAACACGTCGTCGCGGGCCAGCAGCGACAGCAGCAGGGGTGTGAGCTCCGGTTCCGGGGTCCTCACCCTCGAGAGCGCGGCACGAACCCGCTCGCGATTCCCCGAGCGCAACTCCGTGGCCAGATCCGGGAGCGAGTCCCCGGAGGCACCGGCGCCCGGCTCGGCGTGCAGCCTGCGGATCTCAGCCAGCAGGGACTCCCGGTCGAGCGCCGTGCGCGTCAGTGTGAGGCGCGTCGTGGAGTCCTGCACCTCGTCGGGCTCGAGGGCCACGAGGCCCGAGCGCAGGCTGTGCTCTAGGGCGCCCACGTAGCCGTGATGAAGCCTCCGGACCAGCAGGATCGACGCCAGCATGGCCAGGAACGCCAGCAGCCAGAGCCAGCGGTCGGAGAACGACGGCAGTGCGGCGAGCAGCATGACGACGCAGGCCCCGGCCAGCGCGCCGAGCTTGTCCGACGCGATGTCCACGAGCGCCTTGCTGCGCCGCTTCTGCCAGGGGGGCAGCGGCGCGTAGAACAGCTCATAGCCCGAGCGGAACAGCGAGTCGCGCAGGGCGTTGCCCAGGCCGCGTGCCAGAACCGCCACAGCCAGGGACGGCGACGCCAGGCCGGCCGTCGAGACGAGGGCGACCGCGGCGGGCTGGAAGGAAACCGTACCGGCCAGCCCGACGCGCATCAGCGAAAAGCGCGTGAGGCTGGCCTGGACGACGAGGGTCAGGAGCGCGACACACGCGTAGAAGAGGCTGAAGAAGCGCGCCAGACTTGCCCTGTCCCCGAACAGCGCAGCCGCGCGGGCCTTGAGGACGTAGTCGAACAGCACCTCGGCCATGGCTCCCAGGGCGACCATCGACGCGAGCTGGCGCAGGTATGGAAAGCGTTGGATCGAACGCAGGCCCGCCAGCGCCCCGCCGGTTTCCTCGGCGGCGGGCTCGGGGGCCACGCCCGAAGGACGCAGGCGAGGCAATGCGAAGAGTGCGCCCAGGCTGGTGAACGAGAGCCCGAGCAACAAAGCCGGGACCGAGAGTAGTTGCGCACTCGTCCAAGCCAGGATGCCGCCCAGCACACCTCCAAGCGACGCACCCGTCCCGATCCGTCCCATGACCCGGCGGGCCGTGTGCGGATCGAAGCACTCGGTGACCAGCGACCAGAATCCCGAGAGGATGCCAGGACCCAGCAGTGCCAACTGCACGTAGAGGGCGGCAGCGACGAGGCGCGGGTACTCGGTCGCCAGGCGCCACTCCGCCGCGAGCAGGATGGCCTGGAGCGCGAGGGCGCCCGTCAGCACCGCCCAGGGCGGGCGACGCGCCAAGGCAGCCGCGAATCCGAGCGCTCCGCCGATGGACACGAGGGCGGCAGCGAGCATGATGCCGGGCAGCGACGAGACGGAGTACGCGGACAGGAACAGGGCGTCGCGCAGCGCGCGCCCCGCGACCTGCTGCGCGATGAGCAGCCCGCCGAGGAGCGCGGCGGCGCCGACCGCGGCCGCCGGGTCGGACCCTCCGGAACTACGCACCGAACTGGCGCAGATGGTGGTCCGTGTGCAGGTAGGCCCAGCGCAACCACCCGTCGCGAGTCAGCCGGCCGAAGATCGGATGCCTGCGTCCATCGAGGGACGCCGCCTCCCGCGTGAGCTGCTGCAGCAGGGCCTCGACCCGCGCGAGGTCGGCCGCGAAATCGGTGGGCCGGGTGCCCCCCTGCTCCTGGTCGATCTCGGGGCTCGTGGGGATACCGGCCGGCCACGGCAACGGAAGGTACAAGGCGGTCCACTTCACGAGCGTTCGCTGAAGAGGCCCGGAGGCGAGCCGCACCGGGTGCTGGCCCAGGGCCATGCGCAGGGCGTCGCCCACGTGGCAGACCATCTGGCCGATCGACATCCGCCCCCAGCGGCGCGCGCACTCGGGCCGCAGCCCTCTCACTCGCCCGAGGATCTGGGCCTGGTCGCGTTGTCGAGCGAGTGTGTGCATGCCGCGCGGACGCCTGCGTAGGATATCGCCTCGGCCCCGGGCCTGTGGTTAGATTCCGGCCGTGACCCGAAGCGCCGGACTCTCCACCGCCGTGACCCGGACGGGCAGCGTGCGCGCGCGCCGGCCCGGGCCCCGCTGGCTGCTGGCCGAGCAGGTCGTCGAGAGTCCGGAGACCCACGTCCGCTACCGTGTCGAACGCATCATCGGCGAGGGCGGCTTCGGCCAGGTATATCTCGCGCGACGACTGGGCCGCTCGGCGACCGTCCCCGCCGAGCTGTGCATCAAGGTCAGCCATCGCATCGACGGCTGGTTGCGCGAGGCGTACTTCGGACAGCTCCTCGAGGCGCAGCCTCGCGCGATCCGCGTCTTCGACGCGTTTCCGATGCAAAGGTCGGACGGCCAGATCCTCTACTGCCTGGCCCTCGAGTACGCGCTTCACGGCGACCTGCGGGCGTACCTGCAGCGCACGGGCAAGGGCTGGTCCGAGAACGCGGCGCGCCGCGAGATCGCCGGCGTCCTCGAGGTGCTGGGGAGCCTGCACCGCGGCCAGCTCCTGCACCGCGACCTCACGCCGCTCAACGTGTTCGTCTGCGAAGGCCCGCGCCTGAAGCTGGGCGACTTCGGACTGGTGCGCCAGCAGGGCGACCGGCGCGGCGCCAGCGCCAGCACCCTGAACCCGATCAACGCGCCCAGCGACATCCTGGCGGGCGCCGTACCCAAGTGGCAGGCGCGCGACGACGTCTACCAGATGGGACAGCTCCTCGGCATGCTGCTGAAGGGCGATGCGCGGGTGCGCATCCGGACCCACGAGATCCGGCGCCTGCCGTGCGGCGATCACCTGAAGGAGATCGTGTATCGCTGCATCGGCGAGCGCCGCAAGCGCTACGAGACCGCCGACGAGCTGATCCACGCCCTGCGCAACCCGCCCCGGGCGTTGAAGGCCGGCGTGCTGCGCAGCCTGAAGGGCGTTCACATCGCCTTCACCGGCATCCTGAGCCGGACGCGCAGCGAAGCCGTGGCCGCCGCGCGCCGGGCCGGCGCCAAGGTTCACGGCGGCCCCTCGGCGCAGACGAACGTGGTGGTCCGCGGCAGGCCCAACCCGCAGCAGGCCGCCGGCCGCGAGGCCGGCTTGAAGCTCATGGAGCTGCGGCGCCTGCGCGAGAAGGGTCACAAGATCACCCTGCTCAACGACGCGCAGTTCTGGCGCCTCGCGGCACGCCGCTGAACGGGCTGGTGCTACGATCCCCAGCGTGAGCACGCTGCGCACCGTGCGCCGCTGTGTCGAGATGCTCCCGGCGCGGCTGCGCTGGCAGTGGGCGCTCCTGGGGCCGCTGTCCCTGCTCACGGGCGCTCTCGAAGCCGGAGGTGCTTTCTCGGCGTTCGGCCTGATCCGGATCGTGGGCGACCCGGCCAGCGTGGGTGCAATCCCCGTGGCCGCGTCGGTCGCCAAGTGGCTACCCTGGTCCGACCCCGGGACTGTGGTGCTCGCTTTCACCGTGCTGGTCGCGCTGTACCACGTGGCGCGCTGCCTGGCCCTCATCGCCGCCGCCTACGTGCGGTACAAGGTCGTCGGCGAGTCCCAGGCGGAAGTCGGAGCCGCGATGCTGAAGGGCTACCTGACGGTCCCGTATCCCTTCCACTTCCGGCGGAACTCCTCGCAACTCATCGGGAACACGGGCCACGCTGTGAGCACGGCCTACTCGGGCGTCATGGATTCGGCCGTTGCCGTCGTGTCCGAGGCGCTGGTGGTCGCCGGCGTCGGGGCGGTGCTGTTCACCGCCTCGCCCCGGGTCACGGTGCTGGCTGGCGGCCTGCTGGCGGGCCTGCTGTGGCTCCTGTTGCGCCTCACGCGGCGCGCGGCGCAGCGCCTGGGTGCGGGGGACCACGCGCTGCAAGCAACGAGGCTGCAGAGCCTCCGGCAGGCGCTGGGCGGGATCAAGGAGATCAAGGCGCTGGGTCGCGAGGCGTTCTTCTACGATGCCTTCACCCGGCAGCAGCGCGCGGGGCTCTCGCTCGCATACCTGAACACCACGCTGGCCAGCGTGCCGCCCCTGGTGGTGGAGGCGGCCTTCGTCTGTGGCGCCCTTGCGGTGATCGCGCTGGCGAGCCTCGGCGGCCGCAGCGGCGCCGAGACGCTTCCGCTGCTGGCGCTCTTCGCTTACGCGGGCTTCCGGATCGTGCCGTCCTGCAACCGGATCGCCTGGCGCGTCACCCAGATCCGCGCGGGCGGCGCCGCGGTGAACGCGCTCTACGAGGACTACGCCGCGATCGCACAGCTCACGGCCACGGACGCGGCCCGGCAGGCAGCCGCCGGTCCCACGGACGGCATCGCGCTGCACGACGTCTCCTACACCTACCCCGGCAGCGCCTCTCCCGCGCTGCTCGGCGTCTCGCTGCGCATCGGCCGCGGCGAGTCCATGGGGATCGTGGGGGCCACGGGCTCGGGCAAGACGACGCTGGTGGACCTGGTGGTGGGCCTGCTGCCGCCGACCCACGGGAGCGTGGGCAGAGGAGCGGGCGGGATCGGCTACGTCCCGCAGGCCATCTTCCTGTGCGACGACAGCCTGCGCCGCAACGTCGCGTTCGGAATCCCCGACGCCGCGATCGACGAGCAGCGCGTGGGCGCGGCCGTGCGTCTCGCCCAGCTCGATTCGGTGGTGGCCGCGCTGCCCCTGGGCCTCGACACCCTGGTGGGCGAACGCGGGATCCGGCTCTCGGGAGGCGAGCGCCAGCGCGTGGGGATCGCCCGCGCGCTCTACCAGGATCCCGAGGTGCTGGTGTTCGACGAGGCCACCTCGTCCCTCGACGGCGTGACCGAAGCCGAGGTCACGCGCGCGATCGAGGCCCTGCGCGGCCGCAAGACGCTCCTGGTGGTCGCGCACCGGCTGAGCACGGTCAGGCGCTGCGACCGGCTCGCGCTGCTGATCGACGGGCGGCTGGCGGATACGGGCCGCTTCGAAGAGCTGGAGGAGCGCAGCCCCGACTTCCGGCGCATGGCGGAGCTGGCCGCGCCCTAGAGCAGCGCCTTCAGGCGCGCGTGGCCCGCGCGGCTCACGGGCAGGCGCGTGCCGTCTCCCAGCACCACCGTGCGCGCGTCGCCCTCGGTCTCGAGGCGGGCCAGCCGGTCCAGGTTCAGCAGGTAGGAGCGGTGGATGCGCACGAAGCGGGCCGGATCCAGGCTGGATTCGAGGTCGGCCAGGGTCTGCTGCTTCAGGTGGAGCTTGCCGCGCACGTGGAGGCCGACGTAGTCGTCCTGGGCCTCGGCGTAGTCGAGATCGGCGACGGGGATCACCACGACCTTCGGGCCGTCGCGCACCAGCAGGCGCTCCGCCGTGGCCGCCGGAGGCCGGGCCGATTGCAGCAGCTCCTGCACCGGCATGGGGCTGCTCTTCAGAATCCTCTCGCGGGCGCGGGCGAGGGCCGTCCGGAACCGGTCGTGCGCCACGGGCTTCAGCAGGTAGTCCACCGCGTTGACCTCGAACGCGCGCAGCGCGTGCTCGTCGTACGCGGTGACGAAGACGACGGCCAGCTCGCGGCCGATCAGCTCCAGCACCTCGAAGCCAGTGAGCTTGGGCATCTGGATGTCGAGAAATACGACGTGGGGCCGCAGCTCGGCCACCGCCTTCACGGCTTCGAAGCCGTTGCGGCACTCGCCCACCAGCAGCACGCCCTCTTCGCGGCCCAGGAACTCCCGGAGGATCTCGCGGGCGGGATCCTCGTCGTCCACCACGAGCACACGCAGCGGACCTTCCAGCCGCGGGTCTGCCGCCGCGACTGGCGCGACGGCTGCCGGCGCCCCTTCGGACCCGAGGCGCCGCCGCAAGTCGCGCAGCTCATCCACCAGCTCGCCCGCGTCCCCGTAGCGCGCGGAAACGTCCTTGGCCAGGCAGCGGTCGAGCAGGCCCTGCACCTCGCCCGCCAGCGGCCCGAGGCCCGCCTGGCCCAGGCGCGGCGCGGGCTCCTTCAGCACCGCGTGCAGCGTTTCGACGCCGGTCTCGCGGCGGAAGGCGGCCGAGCCCGCGAGCATCTCGAACAGCAGCGCGCCGAAGGCGAACACGTCGCTGCGCGGGTCGATCGCATCGCCGCGCACCTGCTCGGGCGACATGTAGGCCGCCGTGCCGATGATGCGGCCCGGGTCGGTCTGGCCGTCGGTTACGGCGCGGCTCTCGACCGGATCCGACGGCTTCCAGAGCTTGGCCAGGCCGAAGTCGATGATCTTCGCGCGGCCCGACTCCGTGACCATCACGTTCGAAGGCTTGATGTCGCGGTGGACGACGCCCCGCGCGTGGGCTTCGGCCAGGCCTTCGGCCACCTCGATCGCGAGGTCGAACGCCCGCGCGGCGCGCAGCTCGGGGCCGACCAGGGCGCTGAGCGGGAGACCGCGCACCAGCTCCATGGCGATGAAGGTCGCGCCGTCGGCCTCGTCGATCTCGTACACCACGCAGATCGCGGGGTGGGCCAGGGACGCGGCGGCTTGCGCCTCTCGGCGCAACCGCAACTGGAGCTCGGGGTCGCTCCGCGGTCCCGGCGACAGGACCTTGAGGGCGACCTCGCGGCCCAGGCGATCGTCCACCGCGCGGTAGACGGTCCCCATGCCTCCCCGGCCCAACTCGCCCGTGATCCGGTAGCGTCCCAGGGTTTCCTGCGTCACTGCTGCAACCTTACGGGATTCTAAGCGCTCGGGTCCCGCCACTCGCCGGTAACGGGCGGCCGCTGGCCGATTGGCGCTGCCGCGACGCCGCGGCCGGGCGTAGCTTGCGGTGGAGGAAGGGAAATGAAACGTAGCACTGCCAAAGGCCGCATCGCACCTCGACTCCTGGTCGCCGCAGTCCTGACCGCCGGGCTCTTCATCGGCCTCGATCAGTTCGGCCTGCTCGAGAGCTGGCCCGCGCGCCCCCGCATCGTCGTTCTCGTGGACTAGGCCTATGCTTCCCGAAGGAGCACCAGACATGACCAGCGAAAGACCCTCGCCCACGATCACGCCGAGCCTCGTGCTGGGCGCGATCGTGATGCTCGCGGGCCTCCTGCTCACCCTCGACAATTTCGGAATGGTCGAGGCCCGACGCTTCGTGCGCTTCTGGCCCGCGATCCTGATCGTCCTCGGCGCGACCCAACTGCTGCAGCACCGCGCCGGGACGTCACGTTCCCAGGGCTTCGTGCTCCTGCTCATCGGCACGGCCTTGCTGTCGGTCAACCTCGAACTGCTCATTCCCCGCCAGGCCCTGTCCCTGTTCCTGCTGGGCCTCGGGGCGATCCTGATCTGGCGCGCGACGCGCAAGCCGGGGGTTCCGGGTTCGGACCCGGCCCGCGCTTTCGACATCGTGGCGATCATGGGAGGGGGGCAGCGCGCGATCGGCGCCCGCGACTTCCAGGGCGGCAACGCCACGGCGATCATGGGCGGCTGCGAGGTGGACCTGCGCGGGGCGTCCATCTCGGGCGAGGCCGCCGTCATCAACACCTTCGCGATGTTCGGCGGCATCGACATCAAGGTTCCCAGCGACTGGTCCGTCGACATGCAGGGCGTCGCGCTGCTCGGCGGCTACAACGACTCCACGCGCCGGCCCCAGGACGACCGCAAGCGGCTCATCGTCACCGGCTTTGTGCTCATGGGAGGGGTCGAGGTCCAGAACTAGGGCATGCACCCCATCCTCTCGCACTGGCATCGGCTCTTCGCCTACGTCCTGGCTTGGGAGCTCCTGGGCGGCCTGCTCACCGCCCTGCTCGTCCTGAGCGGCAGCTTCGCCCTGGCGCCGGCCCTGGCCCTGGCCATGCCGCTGGCGGCGTTCTACGCCTTCGTGTGCCTGGGTGCGTTCTGGGTGTGCCACGCGGCGCCGCTGCGTTTCGGGGGGATGCTGCGCGCTGCGGGCGCGCAGCTCGCCGCGGCCACGCTGTCGGCGTGCGTGTGGCTCCTGGCCTCGCGGCTCTGGGCCGCCACCCTGGAAGGCCTCGAGTTCTTCCCGGGTCTGACCTTGAGCCAGCGCCGGGCCGCGCCGCTGCTCTTCGCCGTGGGCCTGCTGGTGTTCCTGCTGGCCGCGGCGCTGCACTACGTGGTGGTGGCCTTCGAGGAATCCCGCGAGGCCGAGACCGCCGCGCTGCGCTTCCAGATCCTCTCGCGCGAGGCCGAGTTGCGCGCCCTGCGCGACCAGATCCACCCCCACTTCCTGTTCAACAGCCTCAACTCGATCAACGCCCTGATCGGCAGCCGGCCCGAGGAGGCGCGGCGCATGTGCGTCCTGCTCGCCGACTTCCTGCGGCGCAGCTTGACCCTGGGCGCCCGCGACCGCGTGCTGCTCTCCGAGGAGCTGGCCCTGGCCGAGGACCTGCTGGCCATCGAGAAGGTGCGCTTCGGCACGCGCCTCACGTTCGCTCCGCGCGCCGAGCAGGCGGCACTCGCCTGCCTCGTGCCTCCCCTGTTGCTGCAGCCGCTCATCGAGAACGCCGTCACCCACGGGATCGCCCAGTGCCTGGAGGGAGGCACCGTTCGGCTCCACGCCGAAACCCGCGGCGGACGCCTCGTGGTGACGATCGAGAACCCCCGCGACGGCGCCGCCCCGGCCCGAGGCGGAACCGGCATCGGCATCGAGAACGTGCGCCGCCGCCTGGAGAACCTCTTCGGGCGGCAGGCCGAGCTGCGCACCCGCCCGTCGGGCGACTCGTTCCACGTCGAGCTGGAGCTTCCGGCCGCGGCGGGCCAGGCCTGACACTAGCCACCAAGGAGGAGCTCATGAGGATGAGCGATCTGTTCGCGGCCCAGCTCGAGCGCGAGGCGGCCATATGCCGCAGGACGCTGGAGCGGGTGCCGGAGGGGCGCCCGGACTGGAAGCCCCACGAGAAGTCCATGCAGCTCGGCTACCTCTCGAGCCTGGTGGCGACCATGCCGGGATGGGTCGCGATGGCGATCACGCAGGACGAGCTGGACCTCAACCCGCCGGGCGGCAAACCGCCTATCCCACCCAGCGTGAGCACGACACGGGAGCTCCTGCAGGCCCTCGACGAATCCGTCGGCAGGTCGCGCGAGGCGCTGCGCGACGCCAGCGACGAGCACCTGATGACGCCGTGGCGCCTGCTCGTGGGCGGCCACGTCGTCATGGAAACCGCGCGGCACGTCGTGATCGAGGACGCCTACACGCATCTCGCACACCACCGCGGCCAGCTCTCCGTCTACATCCGCCTGAACGGTGCCTTGGTGCCGTCGATCTACGGGCCGTCCGCCGACGACCGGCACTTCTAGAGCAGCGCCGCGGCCTCGGGATCGACCAGCACGGTCAGGTCCGCGTGCCGAGCGAGGAACGTGCACGGCCAGTCGGGATCGTCCACGCGTGTGGCCAGCATCTTCACGGGCGTGGCCTTGCTGGCGCCGGTCGCGAGGATCACGACCGTGCGGGTTCGGCGCAGCCTGGCGAGGCCCATGGTGATGGCCCGCAGCGGGCGCTGGGCCGGCGGCACGCCGTTCGCCTCGGCCACGTCGTCCGGCAGCGCGAGGACGTGGGTGTCGAGGCTCGTGGGGCGCGGCAGGTTGTAGGCCACGTGGCCGTCTACACCGAGCCCCAGGACGGCCAGGTCGAGGCCGCCAGCCCGCGCGAGCCGTTCCTCGTAGCGGCGGCATTCCGTGTCGAGGTCGTCGGCCGACGTATCCGGGTAGAAGCAGCGGTCGTCGGCGACGCCCAGGCGCGACCAGGCGTGCGTTCTCAGGAAGCAGCGGAACGTGCGCGGGTCGTCGGGGGGCAGCACCAGCTCGTCGAGGCCGAAGGCGGTGGCGGCTGCGAGCTGCAGTCGCCCGCCGGCGTGCCTGGCGGCCAGCTCGTCGAACATCGGGAGCGGCGTGCGGCCGGTGGGGAGCGCCAGCACCAGCCTGGGATGGGCCGCCGCCGCGCGCGCCACCGCATCCGCCCCCGCGACCGCCACCGCCTGGGCGTTCTCCAGGACGCGTACGTTCACCGCTGCCGCGGCTCGAGCATCGCACCGCGAGTATGCCTCGACTTCGCAGCGCGGCGGCGCAAGGCCCGGTCCGGAGTCCCGGGTGCGGGCCGCGGCTGCGACCGCGCCCAGCTGAGCTCGAAGCCGCCGCGGGGGCCCGCGGGCTCGGCGGCCGTGGGCGCCGGCGTCCCCAGCGCGAAGTCGTGATAGACGAACGCCCCACCCACTTCCGTGCGCCGCCAGCGGGCGCCGATGCGGCGCAGCTCGCGCTCGAAGGCTCGGGGCGAAGGCAGCTCCGACCCGTCGGCCGGCCGCAGGATCCAGGCCAGGCGAGACGCCTGCTGCACGTCGTCGAAGTACGGCAGCGGGTGGCCGGGGAAGCGCTCGTTCCAGGGCTCCGAGACCATGATGCTCTCGCCGCTCTCCCAGGTGAGACGGTAGGCGGCATCGTAGGAAGCGTACGCGTGGAACACTCCCCGAGACTCCAGCAAGCGCGCGACGGGCACGAGGTCCGGAACCGCAAGGGGCGACGAGCGCCCCTGCGCCGGCCGCCAGGCGTCGTGCAATTGCGAAGCGCCGGCGAGGTGGAGGGCGGCCACGAGCGCCAGCGCGAACCGGGCCCAGCGCCGGCGGGCGATCGCGGCACCGGCCAGGGCGGCCAGCGGAAGGTAGAGCGGCGTGAGGAAACGGATCGTGTGGGCCGCAGAGCGCGCGGGAATCAGGAACACGAACAATGCGAGCAGGGCCGAGCCCAGGAGCACGCGGCCGGCGGTGCTGTGTCGCACCGCGACGGCACCGCTCAGCACGAGGGCTGCCCACAGCAATCCCAGGCAAAGCCCAACCCATGCGGGCGCGTCGATGCGGGTCCGAAGGTCGGCCAAGACGGGAACGGCGGCGCCGAGCAGCACCCCCAGCGGCCGGTGCAGCTCGCTCAGCATGCCGAAGAAGTGGTCGTGCCACGGCGCGCCGGCGTGGGCGGGACGCACGACGCGGAAGATGCCGCCGAAGGCCTGCGAGACCAGGAGCGGCGCGCTCGCGAGCAGCATGCCGACGGCCAGCACCATCGAGCCGCCGAGCCGCCGCCGGAGCACGGGCGCCAGCGCGACGAGCCCTGGGACCACCGCGCTGATGCACATCAAGTGAGTCCACAGAGCCAGCCCCGCCAAAGCGCCCCAGCCGGCGGCCAGGGCGAGCGCCGGCTCCCCGGCGAGCAGCCGGGCGCGCAGCCGCAGGGCGCCGATCAGCAGCAGGCCGCAGAGCAGCAGCGCTCCGGGGTACAGCGGTGGAGGAAGAGCGGAGATCACGAGCAGGTACGCGGGAGGTACGGCCACCAGCAGCGCGGCTGGAAACGCCGCCCGCTGGTCGAGCAGGCGTGCCAGCGCGTAGGCCAACGGCACGAGGGCGAGGCCGAGGGCGAAGTAGAGAAGGTGCAGGGCCAGTGCGCGCGAGCCCAACAGGAACACGAGCGGCATCGCGAGCCACGCCTCGAGAGGGGACCCGTAGGGCTGGCCCCAGAAAGTCGTGCTCCACTCCGCGTGCCTGGCCATCAGGCCGACGATGGCGCTGTCGCCGTCGAGCGGCGTGCGGCTCGCCTCGATCCAGAACGGCAACCGGACCAGGGCCGCCAGCGCGAGTGCCAGGCAGATCTCCCGGCGCGCGCGGCGGTCGATCGCCATAGGTCCACATTTGGACACCGAGGAGGCCGTCGGCCAGCTAGCCACGCTTCCTGCCGGCGGCCCGGCGGGGACCGGGGGCGGGCGAAAGGGCGTCCGCGTTCAAGGTCGTCGCCGCCTCAGTGGACGGCGGCGGTTTCCGCGACCGGCTCGCGGGGCTCGTGGCCCCGCGCGCCTTGAGCATGGCTGCGCCCCACTCCAGCCCGCGCTCGGCGGCGTCGAGCTTGTCGTTGCGCTGGTCCGAGTCGCTCAGCGTCCTGGTCTCGAGAGCACGGGCAGCCTCCACGACCAGATTGACGCATCGGTCAAGCAACAGGTGTTCAGCGCGGAGCAACACTAGACACAGCGCCCGATGCAGCACCCGCGAGCCGAGATAGAATCTGCGCGCGTGGCCGCCACTCTTCCCCGGTTCCCCGCATCATGCCCCTGCTGAAACAGGAGGCGGTGGGCGCCCACATTCGCCAGCTGCGCCTGGCGTCCCACATGTCGCTTCGCACCCTCGCCGCGCGCACGGACTTCTCGCCGAGCTTCATCTCGCAGGTGGAGAACGGCCTCGTCTCTCCCTCCATCAACTCCATGCAGAAGATCGCCGAGGCCTTGAGGGTCACGCTCGGCGAGTTCTTCGCGGCCGCCGCAAAGGGAGAAGGCGGCTCGATCATCCGAGTCTCCGCCCGGCGGACGCTGTCGAGCTCCTGGTCCCAGGCGCTCGTGGAGGGTCTCGCGCCCATGGACGCGCAGCACCCCCTGGAGGCCATGCTGATCACCCTGAAGGTCGGCGGGCGGAGCGGCAAGCATCCCTACCCGCGGCCCAACGGCGAGTTCTCCTACGTGCTGGAAGGCGCGGTCAGCCTGACGCTCGGGCCGGAGACGCACGTGCTGGAGCAGGGGGACGCGGTCATGATCCTGCCTCGCGAGCTGCGCCTGTGGGTGAACGACGGGCCTGCGCCCGTTCGCATTCTCGTGGTGACAGCCAAGGCCTAGGGGACGAACCTGCTCCGGGAGGACAGTGCGCCCCCGGATCTTCCCTTAGAATCACTGACGATGGCGAAGGCAACCAGGTTCAACCTCGGGCTCGTCCAGATGGCCATGACGGCCGACACCACCGCGAACCTCGAGACGGCGGTGCGGAAGGTCGGCGAGGCGGCCGGGCAGGGAGCGCAGGTCGTCTGCCTGCCCGAGCTGTTCCGCTCGCCCTACTTCTGCCAGAAGGAAGAGCACGTCCACTTCGACCTGGCCGAGGCCGTCCCGGGGCCCAGCAGCGAGGCGCTGGGCCGGGCGGCCCGGCAGCACGGCGTCGTGGTGGTGGCGCCGATCTTCGAGAAGCGGGCGCCCGGCCTGTACCACAACAGCGCGCTGATCCTGGATGCCGACGGAAGCGTCGCGGGGACCTACCGCAAGATGCACATCCCCGACGACCCGTGCTTCTACGAGAAGTTCTACTTCACGCCCGGCGACCTCGGATTCCGCGCCTTCGACACGCGCCACGGGCGCATCGGGACCCTGATCTGCTGGGACCAGTGGTATCCCGAGGCTGCGCGACTCACGGCGCTGCAGGGCGCCGTGGTGCTGTTCTACCCCACCGCCATCGGCTGGCACCCCCACGAGAAGGCGCAGCACGGCGCGGCCCAGCGCTCGGCCTGGCAGACGATCCAGCGCTCCCACGCCATCGCCAACGGCGTATATGTCGCGGTGGTCAACCGCGTGGGCCTCGAGCGTCCGACCCCGGCCGACCCCGGCCTCGAGTTCTGGGGCACTTCGTTCCTCGCCGATCCCTTCGGCATCGTGCTGGCCGAGGCCTCGACCGACAAGGAGGAGATCCTGGTGGCCGAAGTGGACCTGAAACGCCAGGAGGAGGTACGGCAACACTGGCCCTTCCTGCGCGACCGGCGCATCGACGCCTACGCGGGCATCGACAAGAGGTTCCTCGATTGAGCGAGGCCCCGCGCTACCGGATGCCGGCCGAGTGGGAGCCCCACGAGGCCACCTGGATCACCTGGCCGCACAAGCTCTCGGACTGGCCGGGCAAGTTCGCGCCGATCCCGTGGGTGTACGCCGAGATCGTGCGCAAGCTCGCGCCCGGCGAGACCCTGCGCATCCTGGTGGCGGCCAAGCCCCGCGAGTCCGAGGCCCGGAAGATCCTGGCCCGGGCCGACGTGGACCTGAAGGGGGTGGAGTTCCTGCGCTTCCCCACCGATCGCGGCTGGAACCGCGACATGGGGCCGATCTTCGTGCGCGACGAGAGCCGCAAGGGTGCCTTGAAGATCGCGCGCTTCCGGTTCAGCGGCTGGGCCAAGTATCCCGACTGGAAGAAGGACGACCGCGTCCCCGAGCGGGCGGCCGCGGCGCTCAAGCTCGAGGCGCGCGCCATCGCCCACAACGGCCGCGCGGTGGTCCTGGAGGGCGGAGCCATCGACGTGAACGGCCGCGGCACCCTGCTCACGACCGAGGAGTGCCTGGTGCATCCCGTCGTGCAGCGGCGCAACCCCGGCTTCACCAAGCGCGACTACGAGGCCGTCTTCCGCGACGCCCTGGGCGCCACCAACGTGCTGTGGCTGGGCCGCGGCCTCGCCGGCGACGACACCCACGGCCACGTGGACGACCTGTGCCGCTTCGTCAACCCGCGCACGGCGCTGCTGTGCCGCGAGAAGAACCCCCGCGACGTGAACTACCGCCCCCTCGAGGAGAACTTCGAGCGGCTGCGCAGCATGCGCCTGGAGGACGGGACCCGCGTGGAAATCGTGGACCTGCCGATGCCGGCGCCGATCGTCTTCGAAGGCCGCCGGCTCCCGGCCAGCTACGCGAACTTCTACATCGGAAACGCCGCCGTCCTCGTGCCCACCTTCAACGACCCGGCCGATCGCCAGGCCCTCGGCATCCTGGCCGAGCTGTTCCCCGACCGCGCGGTCGTCGGCGTGCACGCCGTGGATCTCGTGTGGGGCCTCGGCACGCTGCACTGCCTGACCCAGCAGCAGCCCGCGCGGCGTTGAGGTTTCGCGGCGTTCCACTTTTTCCCTGCGGGCCAGCCTTGACTTTCGCCTTTTCTTTGCCTAGATTCCCGGGATGCAAGGAGGCTGCATGTCCACCCTCGACTACTGTCTCGAACGGCGCAAGGCCGAGCTGCCGGCGTTCGTCAAGGTCTTGAAGGCGATGCCCGCCGGGCGCATCGACTTCAGGCCGCACCCCAAGTCGCGCACGGCGGCCGAGCTGGCCTGGGTCCTGGCCGAAGAGGAAAAGGCCCTGCTGGGCCTGCTCGAGACCGGGTCGATCGATTGGAAGGAGACCGAGCCGCCGAAGAGCGCGGACGCGATCGCTGCGGCCTTCGAGAAGGGCGCTGCCGCGGTCAACGCCCGCCTCGAGAAGCTCGACGCCGCCGCCTGGAAGGGTCCCGCCAAGTTCCTGATGGGCGGACAAGTGGTGTGGGAAGACACGCTCGGCGCCATGATGTGGGGCTTCCTGTTCGACGCCATCCACCACCGCGGCCAGCTCAGCACCTACCTGCGCCCCATGGGCGGCAAGGTCCCGGCCATCTACGGGCCCTCGGCGGACGACACGGGTCAGTAGGGCGCGTCCGGGAACGGGCGAAGCTCGGGCCGCTTGGCGGCTCGACCGTCGCCCGAGGAGCGGCCCCGGGCGTGGCGCCAGATCCAGGGCAGGAAATGCACGCGCCACCAGCGCAGCTCCGCAGCGAAGCGCGTGGCGCTGCTCACGGCCGGCTCCGGAAAGAGCGGCCGCTGCCACGAGTCGTCGGCTCCCGGCAGGCCGGCGGCGTGGGCCAGAGCGTGCGCGATCAGCGCGTGGCCGGCCGCGTTGGCGTGGAAGCGGTCCGCGCTCCACAGGCGCGGATCCCCCGCGGCGGGCACGGATGCGAAGTCCACCAGGATCGCACCCGTGCTCTCGCACACGGCGCGCAGCCTGCGGCTCCAGGCCAGGATGCGTCTCGACAGCGGGCGCGCCAGCGGCATCACGCGCGACAGGTCGGGCAGCGAGAAGGTCAGCACCACGGCGCCGGCGGCCACCAGCGCGCGCTGCATGGCCTCCGCCTCGGCGGCCACGGCGCCTTCGTGGAAGCGGAGCCGCATCAGGTCGTTCATGCCCGCGACCGCCGTCACCAGGTCGGGGCGCATCGCGACGGCGCGCTCGAGCTGCTCCTCGCGGATCTGGCGCGCGCTGCGGCCGCGCACCGCGAGGTTCGCGTACAGCACGCTGCCCTCTTGCGACGCCAGCCGCTCGGCCAGGCGATTGGCCCAGCCCCGGTAGCCGCCGCGGCCGTCGGGGTCGTCCAGGCCCTCGCTGGTGCTGTCGCCGATGGCGACGTAGCGGAGGAAGCGCCGCAGGTCAGCGACCCGCGCCGAGGGCCACGCTGTCGTGCACCAACTCGCCGCCGACGAGCGTCGCCACCACCTTGACGTCCTTCAGCTCGGCCGCCGGGATCGTCCAGGGATCGCGGTCGAGGACGATCAGGTCCGCCAGGCGGCCCGGCGTGATGGCGCCCTTGTCCTTCTCCTCGAAGCCCGCGTACGCGCCCCCCTGCGTGTACCACTTGAGCGCCGTCGCGACGTCCACTCGCTCGCCGGGCGCCAGCACCTCGCCGGTGCGGTACTCCTGCCGCTCCACCGCCGACCAGATCCCCCACCAGGGGTCGAGGGGCGTCACGCCGACGTCGCTGCCGGCGGACACGACGATGCCGCGGTCCTCGTAGCTCTTGCCGCGATAGGAGATGGCCACCCGGTCGCGGCCGTAGTTCCGGAACCAGTCGCCGATCCAGTAGGTGAAGGGCGGGTTGTGGTCCACCAGCACGCCCAGCCTGCGGATGCGGTCGAGCAGCAGCGGGGTCGTGACGCCGCAGTGCACGATGCGGCTGCGGTGGTCTCCGGGGTCGGGCCCGAGTGCCGACTCCAGGGCGTCGAGCACCTGGGCGATGGCGCGGTCGCCGATGGCATGGGCGGTGATCTGCCAGCCCATGGCTCGCACCGCCTTCATGGCCGCGATCAGCTGGGGCGTCTCCCAGCCGAGCAGGCCCAGGTTCTTCGCGTCGCCCACCGGACCCGGCGGGGACACCGCGATGGTCTTGGCGGCCATGCCGCCGTCGCACATGAACTTGACACCGCCCCAGCTGACCCGGCCCGCGCGACCCCCCGTCTTCACGCCGAGCGCGCGCAGCTCCGCGAGCGCCGCCTCGGTCCCCTGGCTGGGAACGAACGGGATCGCCAGCACGCGCACCTTGAGACGGCCCTGGGAGTCGGCCTTGATGTAGGTCTTCGCGTCTTCGATGGGCAGGATGGAGTTGTGGATGGTGGTGAGCCCGGCGGCCGCCGCCTCGCGGCCCGCACGTTCGGCCACCGCCAGCAGCTCCTCCGGCGTCAGGAGCTTGCGCTCGATGACGGCCAGGCCCATCGCGTTGTCCTTGAGCACGCCGGTCGGCTCGCCATCGGGCCCGCGCTCGATGGCGCCGCCGGGCGGGTCGGGGGTGTCGCGCGTGATCCCCGACTGGCGCAGGCCGGCGCTGTTCAGCGTCGCCGCGTGACCGGACACGTGCTCCAGGTAGACCGGGTGCTCGGGCGAGACCGGGTCGAGGTCGGCCTTGCGGATGTAGCGCCGCTCCGGCCACTTCGACTCGCCCCAGCCGTCGCCCACCACCCACTGGCCCCGGGGCGTCGCCGCCACGCGCTCCTTGACCGCCGCCACCGCCTCGGCCAGCGAGCGCACGCCGGGGATGCCAACGTCCAGGTTGCCGGCCACACGGCTCTTCATCGCGTCGAAGAGGTGGGTGTGGGTGTCGATCAGGCCCGGCAGCACGGCGCGGCCGCCCAGGTCGATGACGCGCACGTCGCCCGAGGCCAGCGAGCGCAAGTTCGAAGCGTTGCCGACGGCGAGGATGCGCTCGCCGCGGATCAGCACCGCGTTCGCCGACGGCCGTGCGGGATCCAGGGTGTGTACGCGCCCGTGGACGAGGAACAGGTCGGCCGCGAGCAGCAGCAGGATCATCGGGAGTGCTCCAGTGCGCAGAGCATACCCGGAATGCGACCGGGCCCCGCCTGCCGGGGCCCGGTTGAGGGACGCGGCTACTTCGAGGCTTCGGCCGTGGCCGGAACCTGGATCCGGATCGCGTTCGACTCGACCGTGCGGTCCTTGAGCTTGTAGCGGACCTTCACCTTGTACGACCCGGGCGGCAGGCTGAGCTGCCACGAGCCGTCGAACTTCTGCTCCGGGGTGACGCGGACGCTCTCGGGGACGTTCACGGGTTTGGCTTCGACTTCCGAGGCCACGCGCATGCCCTTGCCCTCGTCCACGAGGAACAGCGGGGACTGCGGCAGCTTGAAGTCGTGGGTCGCCACGGCCTGCAGCCGGAGCGTGACCGCGGCGTCGGCGCCGGAGCGCGCGCCCTCCGACAGCTTGAGATAGAGGCCGTTGGCCAGGGCCAGCGGAGCGGATGACAAGAGTGCGACGGCGAGTGCGGCATGAACGAAGCGGGACATGGAGCCTCCTTTACCCAAACAGGAAGCTCGGTCCCCCGGGGCTAACCGTCTCCTTGTTTCCCGGTCGAAAGCTGGCCGATTCCGGAATCGGCCAGCGAACGGCCTTCGAGGGACGCCCGGAACTCCGTCGGCGTCGTCCCGGTCAATTCCTTGAAGGCCCGGTTGAAGGGCCCGAGCGACGCATAGCCGACCTCGTAGGCGATCTCGGCCACGCTGCGGTGGCGCTGGCCCGGGTCGGAGAGCGCCTTCTGGGCCTCGCGCACTCGATAGTGGTGCAGGAACCCGTTGAAGTTCTTGAAGCCGAGCTGGCTGTTGATGAGCTGGCGCACCCGGTGCTCCTGGGTGCCCAGGCGCTGGGCCAGGCCGGCGACGGTCAGGCCTTCCTCGCGATACACGTGCTCGGTCTCCAGCAACTCGCGCAGGCGGTCGGTCAGCGCCGGATCCAGGGCCGGCGCGGTTTCGGCCGGAACCCGGGCCGGGCGCAGGATCTCGGGATGCAGGCGGAACGCCACGAGGCTGATGCCGATCAGCAGCACCGCTCCCGCCACGGCGTGGACGTCCTCGGCCCGCGCCATGGCGGGCCGTCCCGCGACGAGCGCGTCGGTCAGCAGCTCGAGCAGCACGTAGGTCCCGACCACGCTCAAGACGCCATAGCGCAGACGCAGGCGCTGCAGCACCAGGTCCGAGCGCGCCCCGACGTACGTATTGATCAGCGCGTGTACCACGAAGGCGATGCCGAGCAGCCGCGGCAGCACCGCCCACAGCAAGCGCGCGGTCTCCCCCGACTCCAGGTTGCCCTCCACCACGAGCCAGCCCGTGTAGCGCGCGCCCACCAGTGCCGCGAGCAGCGCCGCGTGGCGGCGCTGGAAGCGCGGCTCGTCGTCGAAGTGGACCTTGGTCAGGTACCAGAAAGCGAAGGGCACGGCAGCGCCGAGCAGCGCGCAGGCGTGGGCCAGGAACGCCAGCCCGCCGCGGTCGATGACGAGGGGCACCAGCATGTGGCCACCCGACGCGGCGAGCAGGGCGATCGAGGCACGCGCGCTGGGATCGTGGCGGTGGTCCCGGTACAGGATCGCGGCCAGGAAGGCTGCCTGGGCGAGGCCGACCACGCGGAACAGGTCCGTTGTCGTCCACATGGCTCAGCCCAGGACGATGAGGATGAGGGTGGAGAGTGCTATGGCGGCGAAGGCGGGGCCCACGCGGCGGAACAGCTCGCTGCCGCCCAGCGTGAGCACGACGCCGCCCTTCAGCAGCAGGTTGGACAGCGTCGCCAGCAAGAACGCGCCGCCGGCCGCCTGGACCGGGACGATGTCCTGGGAGCGCAGCCGTGCCGCCGCGACCGCCACCGAGTCCACGTCCAGCAGGCCGCCCAAGGCGCCGGTGGCCCACAGGCCGCGCGTGCCCAGCCTCTCCTCGGCCACGCGTGCCACCAGCAGGATCGCCGCGAACAGGGCGGCCAGCGTGAAGGCCCGTCCCAGCTCCACGGGGTTGCCGAGCTTCACGGGCGCGGGCTCCTCGGCCTTCGAGCTGCGGTAGTAGAAGCCCGCGAACGCCACGCTCACGGTGAAGAGCAGCAGCAGCCGCGGCGCCATGTAGACGGCCAGGGTACGGTCGAACACCACGAACAGGAACAGTCCACGCAGGTACAGCACGGTGGACGCGAGCAGGATCCCGACCGTGAGCGGCCGCGCCAGGCTCGCCGTCTCGCGCGCCTTCGAGGCGAAGCTGAGCGTGACCGCAGTGGAGCTGACCAGGCCCCCGAGGAGCCCCGCCAATGCCCAGCCGGCCCGGCTCCCCATGAACCGCACCAGCAGGTAGCCGCCCAGGCTGACCGCGCACAGGATCACGACCACCCAGCCCACGTGGCGCGGGACCACGGCCTGCCAGGGATCCACGGCGGTCGTCGGCAGGAGCGGCAGCAGCACCACCGCCACCACCGCGAACTTGAGGATCGAGAGGATCTCCTCCTCGTTGATCGCCCCGGCGATGCGGTGCAGGGGCGCCTTCAGCGTCAGCAGCAGCGCCACCATCACGGCGCTGGCGGCCGCCACGATCGGCCGGTGCTGGACGGCGGCGCCCAGGATCGGCGCCAGTATCCCGAGCGCCTCCGTGGTCGCTCCGAACTCCTTCGAGCGCACGTAGGAGGCGACCACCAGCGCCGCGACGCCGAGCACGGTCGCGGCCACGGCCCAGGGCGCCTCCGACACCGCCGCCAGGTAGCCCGCCAGGGTCAGCATCGGGAAGGTGCGAATGCCCGCGAACAGCTCCTCCCCCGGCGCGTGGGAGCGCTGGCGCTCCAGTCCGAGCAAGAGGCCGATGAGCAGCGCGGTCAGAGCGCCCTGAAGCTCGTCCACGCCGCAACGATACAACGCGCGGCGCTCGGGCTGGTACGATCCGCTCGTGGACGAAGTGCTCACGCTGCGGGGCCGCGTCGCCGTGGTCACGGGCGCCGGCCGCGGCATCGGCGCCGCCACCGCCAAGGCCTTCGCGGCGGCCGGCGCCCACGTCGCGCTGCTCGACCGGGACGGCGCTTCCGCCACGCGGGTCGCGGAGGAGATCGCGGCCGCGGGCGGCGAGGCGTGGCACTTCGAGGCCGACGTCACCGACTCCTTCGGCATCGAGCGCGTCTTCGACGGCATCGTGGACGAGGCCGGCCGCCTCGACGTGCTGGTCAACAACGCCGGCATCGTGCGCGACGCGCGCCTGGCCGAGGTCGCCGACGCCGACTTCGCGGCCACCCTCGACGTCAACCTGCGCGGCGCCCTGGTCTGCGCTCGCGCCGCGGTGCCTCACATGCTGGCCCGCGGCTCGGGGCGCATCCTCTCGGCGACCTCGGTGGTCGCGCGCATGGGCAACTTCGGCCAGACCGCCTACGCCGCGAGCAAGGGGGGCATCATCGGCATGACGCGGGCCTGGGCGCGCGAGTTGGGCCCTAAAGGCATCACGGCCAACGCGGTGGCCCCGGGATTCATCGAGACGGACCTGCTCACCTCGGTCCCCGAGAAGGTGCTGGAGCGCTTCCGCGAGCGCATCCCCGTCGGACGCCTGGGCCGACCCGATGAAGTCGCGAACGTCTACTTGTTCCTCGCCTCGGACCTCGCGTCCTTCATGAACGGCGCGATCGTGGGCGTGGACGGCGGGCTGCTACTGAGCTGCTGAAGCGCAGCGCGCCGTCGCGTACCGGCCGATCTCTTCGCAGACCTCGCAGCCCCGGTCGAATCGGATCGCGTAGTCGAACCCGCCCGCGTCCACGTCCCCCGCGGCCGTCACCACGAAGAAGCGCTCCCGGAACGAGCACGTCGCGCGGCAGCGCATGCCCGCGGGGCAGCACCCGGAGCTCGCGACGTAGAGGTCGCGGTCCATCACGACGGCGGTCGCCCCAGCTGCGACCGTGGCGACGTCGGGCCGATACTCGAGCGCCGGAGACGCGAAGCAATCGGTGCTGCCTCCGCCCGCGGTCTTTCGGATGCGGTCAACGCTGACGGCGCTCGCTGCGCGGTTCGTGAGCGTGACCGTCACGTGGGTGTTGTCGCGGCAGTTGATCGTGCGATCCGTTGTTGGTTTTCAGAACCTTTGACCAGGCTGGCGGGAAGTTTTTCAGAACCATTGACCAGGGGGTGAGCGAGTTTTTCAGAAGCTTTGACCAGGGCCGCGTGACCTCTACGCTCGCCCCTTTTG
>Ga0187893_10000256_pt1 | contig 137000 bp, 125 predicted proteins | sample MA1701074metaG_FD_139574 | JGI IMG/M metagenome (GOLD analysis project Ga0187893, IMG submission 139574) | White microbial mat communities from a basaltic lava cave in the Kipuka Kanohina Cave System on the Island of Hawaii, USA - MA170107-4 metaG ...
CATGCTTGGAGATGCTCAACACGAATGGAAATTCCGTAAAGATTTCAATACTCGCTCGCTTCGCCCGGCGGCTCTCGATGGCTGAAAATCGAGTTTTTCAACAGCCTGTCAAGACGCGACCCCCAGTTCTCGACCCGCAGTTCTACCGTGCGCCAAGAGTAGAAAAGCCGGGCCGAGATCGCTCCCGAACCGTGATTGTGAGCATCGTCCAGTCAGGCAACTGAGGCAAGTAGAGCAGCGGGCTTACGATAATGTGCCATTGCAAGACCTGAACATCGCGCTGTCATCTTCCGGTCCACTATGATCTTAACGCCGGCAATACTTTTTTTCCCAAGAGATCAATCTGCTCCAGCCAATCGGCGTAGCGGAAACGCAGATCGTAGATAATGTGATTGGCGCCCGCCTCCTCATAAGCGCGGGTTTCGCGCGCGATATCCAGCGGGGTTCCCGCAAGAATATACCCGCGGATATCGTCCAACGTTGCAAATCTCCCATCGGGCGTCTTGAGCCACGAAGAGAATCTGTTCGCCTCTTCAATCAGAGCATTAACGTTAATTTTGTTGAGCGCGGCGTTTCGATCTCTAGCCACGGTGGCATAAGGCATCACCGCCGTCCCGATCATCGGCCTACCGGCCTTCTCGCAAAGCTCGCGAATATACCTCACAAGGCGGTGGAAGAGCTCCAGTGTGATGCGTGCAGGCATCCATCCGTCAAAGCACTCCACCGCGCGCCGGCAGGAAGCCGGAGTTCCACCCCCACACCAGATAGGAATTGTCTCGAGGGGTGTTGGCTTGAGCGCAACATCGCTAAAATCATAATACTCGCTTGTAAATGAAACTTTCCCTCCAGCCCACAGCCGGCGACATATCTGAACGTTGCTCCTCACCAGCTCGGCGCGCTCCTGGAGACCGGTGGGATAGCCTGCGGCGGCGAACTCATGGGGAAACCCGCCCAAGCCTAGCCCCATAATCACCCGGCCATCGGAAATTGCGCTCAATCCGGCGAAAAGCTGAGCGAGGTGGATCGGGTGGCGATGGCAGATTGCCGTCGAAGTGCCAAACGATAACGTTTTTGTCACGGCGGCAATCGTCGCCAGTAGTAACAATCCCTCGATGTGGGAATTGTCGCTGCCCTCAATTCCATGGGGTTCAAAGACGAGATGATCTCTCACCCAAACCGAGTCGAAGCCGTAGGCCTCGGCGCGCCTGGCGCCCTCCATACAATTGCCGACTGAAGCATGTTCACAAAAGTGCGGCAGCAGTAAACCAAATTTTAGCTTGGTGCCCACGCTCTCTATTTTAACGGAACCACCCTTTCTTGCACAATCACTGCCGACGGGTTAGCGTAGCTAAAAAAAACCCCTAGCCAATCCTATTTCAATTTGGCTTATTTTTGAATGAGCCGATCGGAGAGAGATGGCTCCCGCAAAGGCGCAAAGCACGCCAAGTTCGGAGAAGCAGAAGATATTTTTCTTCGCGGCTCGGCGTCCCTTCGGCGTCGCTCAGGACAGGCTTGGCGCGATGAAATTGCTTAAAGTGGTTTGTTAAATATCTAAAGGAAATAATCGAGGTAAATAAATTGAGTCCATGAGCACTGAACCCAACAAAATCATCTATTCGATGGTCGGCGTCTGTAAATACTACGACAAAAAGGCCGTCCTGAAAGACATTTATCTTTCCTATTTTTACGGCGCCAAGATCGGCGTCATCGGCCTCAATGGATCGGGCAAGTCGTCGCTACTGCGCATAATGGCCGGGGTGGATAGGGAGTTTAACGGCGAGGGCGTTCTCTCTCCGGGCTATACGGTGGGCTACCTGGAGCAGGAACCGTTGATCGACGATTCACGAACCGTGCGCGAGGTTGTCGAAGAAGCCGTGCAAGAGACCGTTAATCTCTTGAAGGAGTTTGAAGAGATCAGCGCCAAGTTCGCCGAGGAAATGTCGGACGACGCGATGAGTGCGCTTCTGCAACGGCAGGGCGATGTGCAGGAGAAGCTAGACCACCTGGAGGCCTGGGATCTCGATGCGCGTTTGGAGATGGCCATGGATGCGCTGCGCTGCCCGCCGCCGGACACGCCCGTGAAAATCTTGTCCGGCGGAGAACGTCGCCGCGTGGCACTGTGCCGGTTACTCTTGCAAAAGCCCGATATTCTTTTGCTCGACGAGCCGACCAATCATCTCGATGCCGAGTCTGTGGCGTGGCTGGAACATCACCTTAAAAATTATCCAGGGACCATTATCGCCGTGACCCATGATCGTTATTTTCTCGACAACGTGGCGGGATGGATACTGGAACTGGACCGCGGCGCAGGCATCCCATGGAAAGGCAATTACACCTCATGGCTGGAACAGAAGCAGGAACGCTTGCGGCGCCAGGAGAAATCCGAAACGGAAAGGCAAAAGACACTGGAGCGCGAGCTCGAATGGATTCGCATGTCGCCGAAAGCGCGTCGCGCCAAGGGCAAGGCGCGCATCAATGCCTACGAGGCCCTGCTCGCCGAGGAGTCGCAGCGGCGCCGGGAAGATCTGGAGATCCATATTCCGCCGGGGCCGCGCCTCGGCAACGTCGTGATCGAAGCCAGCGGGGTGTCGAAAGGATACGGCGAGCGGCTGTTGGTCGAGGACATGACTTTTACTTTGCCGCCGGGCGGTATCATCGGCGTCATCGGCCCCAACGGCGCGGGGAAGACCACGCTTTTTCGCATGGTCACCGGACAGGAAGAGCCCGACAAGGGAACGATTCGCCTCGGCGAAACGGTCGCCCTGGGTTATGTCGATCAGAGCCGCATCCTCGACCCACAGAAAACCATCTGGGAGGAGATAGCGGGAGGCAGGGACTTTCTAAAACTTGGCGCCCGCGAGGTGAACTCACGCGCTTATGTGGCGCGCTTCAATTTTTCCGGCACCGATCAACAAAAGAAGGTCGGCACGCTTTCAGGCGGCGAGCGCAATCGCGTGCATCTGGCGAAGATGTTAAAAGAAGGCGCCAACGTATTGCTGCTCGATGAACCCACCAACGATCTCGATGTCAACACCTTGCGCGCCCTCGAAGAAGCGCTCGAGAACTTCGCCGGCTGCGCCGTGGTGATTTCGCATGACCGCTGGTTCTTGGATCGCATCGCAACCCATATTCTCGCCTTCGAAGGCGACAGCAAGGTCGTCTGGTTCGACGGCAACTACTCGGAGTACGAGGCGGATCGGAAAAACCGTCTCGGCGCCGCCGCCGAACATCCCCATCGGATTAAGTACCGCCAGCTGACGCGAAGTTAGTAGGGGGTTGATTACTATCTGGACATTGACAGTTTTCCGAAACCCGGCGCCCTTCGGGCCGAACCCTTGCGAGCGCGTACAATCAAATTCTGGAGGATTTGCCCATGAACCACCGCATTTGTTCGCCTACCAGTCGATCGGTTTTCGCTTCCATCGTTGGCATGGCCGCGCTGGCTCTTATGCTTGGGATGCGAGCCGCGCCCGCTTCCGGCCAGGCGACCGGCAGCCCTGGCGATATGAAGATTGGCATTATCGGTTCCGGCAATATCGGCGGGACGGTGGGAACGCTGTGGGTCAAAGCCGGCCATCCTGTGCTGTTCTCTTCCCGTCATCCGGAAAACCTTAAACCTCTGGTTGCCGGCCTTGGACCCTTGGCGCGGGCTGGCACGGTAGCAGAGGCCCTAGAATTCGGCGACGTTGTATTTATCGCCGTGCCCTATGCGGCCTATCCGCAGATCGGCAGGGATTACGCGGCGGAGCTGCGCGGCAAAATCGTGCTCGATGCCGGCAATGCAGTTCCGGGGCGCGACGGAGACATCGTAAAGGAAGCTAATGCCAACGGAATTGGCATCACTTCGGCAAAATACCTGGCCGGCGCACGCATCGTTCGCGCATTCAATACGCTGGGTTACCGGATCCTCGCGAGCAATGCCAACCGGCCCGGAGATCGTATGGCGATCCCCATCGCAGGGGACGACCAAGAGGCATTGAGAATTGCCCAAAGGCTTGTGCGAAACGCCGGATTCGATCCAGTGATCATCGGTACTCTCGAAAGCGCCAAGCATTTTGCGAGAGGCGGGCCTTTGTACGGACAACAAATCACAGCCGAGGAAATGCACCAGCGCCTCAAGACGCTCAAGTGACGAAGTAGCATCCCTCAATGCTGGGTCTGGCTCACCATGCTATTTCCAGGACAGTAGACATAGGTCTGGCGATCATAGTAGTTGGTTTCGTTTCGATTGGCGGCCGTCCAGTAAAATTCCAGGCAATGGGCGCTCCCGTCAAAAACGAAATCGATTTTTAGAATCGTTATCGACTCTGCTCGTTCCCGCTCTTTGGAGCCCCACACCTGATAGACAAATTTTCTTGTCTCGCTTTCCTTCCACACGCCGATGGGAAATTTAAGGCCGCCGGTGGATAGTCGTCCGTCCCGACCGGGTCGGCCGTCGTAGACCCTACCCAGACCGTTTTTATCCGCGTTAATCGTAAAGAGTTGCCACTTAACTCCATCTTTTCCCGGGTTGATTCGCTCATAGACGAGAAACTTTCGTCCCATCGTCGGATGGTCCCACTCCATGGGACCCTTGATCTGGTAGGTCGCCCTGCGGTGGCGATAGGTGCCATCGACCTTGGGCATTTTCAGCGCTCGTTTCCCATCCCACACTGCTCCGGCCCAGAGTTCCACAGGAATGTATCGCTCTTTTGTCTGTGAATTTATCGAATCCCGCCAGGCTTTTGTATCGAGCGCCATAGCAGGAGTCGACACTAGCGCCACAATTGCAACAAAGAATCCCGCTAACGAAATCCTTACGCAGTGAAAAGGATGAATCATCGCGTTCCCCATTTGTTGGTAAACCCCTTTACGCTATTCGGTAAAGGTGGGATAAATGCTACCTTCAAAGTAGCGCCAACACTTACCTCTCACCTCACAGCTGTGGCGATTCTCCTGTCCTCCCGAGAACTTGTCAACTCACAACTAAAAACGCTGCAAGCCGACGGCTTGCACCGATAGGGTTCTTGGATTATTCTTCTTTGCAATGAATCTGAACCAGCAAGGGACGACGTAGCCCGCCTTCACATAATTGAAGGCAGGCGCTGGTCTGCCTTCTGGATAAGAGCCCTAGTAGGCGTTGACCTGCTGGGGCTCTTCGCTTTTGGGGATCGTCTAATTGGTGGGACATCAGATTCTGAATCTGAGAATCCAGGTTCGACTCCTGGTCCCCAAGCCATCTCCTGTTCGACACTTGGGGGTCGTCTAATCGGTAGGACGTCAGACTTTGGATCTGAAAATCTAGGTTCGAGACCTAGCCCCCAAGCCATCTGAAGCATTTTGTAGCCATGGATCCTAATTTCACATTAGACCACTCGACTAGACCTGCCGGGAAGTACGGAAGGAGTTAGGATTCATTTTCGAGTCTAAGGAGATATTTCTCGCTCGCGCTGGGGCGACGAAATTCCACTTTCTCGAGATTTCCGTATGCGGACGAGGCAAATAAGTGCCGGTAGCGCCTGCCGCGTCTATGGTGCGTGGTAATCAACCACCATGGAATCGAGTCTTTGCTTAAAAATGCTCGTCGAAAAGACTCTCGATTCCCAGCGTAAATTGCCTCCCCGGTAAGCGACCGGTTTATTGTTCTCTTCAGGCCGCGGATGAGAACCCGTGGGAAACTGTAATTTAGCCAAATAAGCATGGTGGCGCGGCCGAAGATGAGATCCTGTAACCTACCGTAGTTGCCGTCAATCACCCATCGCTCGCCCGCCAGGGCTTCGCGAACTAGATTCCGCAACCGAGACTCCTCCCGGGCGGTCCAGTCAGGCAACCAATACAGGGCGTCAAGCTCAATATGAGGCACAGCCAGCGCCTTCGCCAACCGCCGGGCAAAGGTGGTCTTCCCGCAGCATGTCGTGCCAACAACGACGACTCGCAATTTATCTCCTCATAATATGTGTCGCCTCATTGGGGACACAGCGACGAGCGATCTTGCGTCTCTACAAGTAATCTTCACGACTTCGCACCAGGAGGAAAGAGAGGGGCAACACAGATTATTTCTGCCTTTTGATCCAAAAGACGCGAACGTCAAAACACGATAGGGACATAACCCTGCTATATCTCAACTCTCGATCACGCTCGGTAAAGGCCGAAACAGTTCGCCGCGATATCTGCTCGCCAATTCAACATGTCCCAAATGCGGGGCGGTACGTTGATGGCGGCTTTCGCAGGAGAAGCTAGGCTCCTCGCCGAATAGCGACATTAAATAATTAGCCAGTTCAACTCTTGATATCGCCCTGCCCGCCGTGATATGGCGCATACCCGTTTCGCCGCTCTCGGCCAAGCCCATGACACGCGCCGCCAAATCTCTGGCCCATACCACGGAACGATATTCATCGTGCACGATTGTGACGGGAAGTTTACGCTGCGTCCGATAACGGAGCCAATCCCAATGACCGGTACGGCCGTTGGGTGAAGGGCCGATGGCCAAGCCGAAGCGAATCACCAGGGAATTGTTTCGACTCAAAACCAAATTCTCCGCTTCGACCCGAGTCCTGCCGTACACGCTGATAGGACAGGGGCGCGAATTTTCATCGTACACGCCGTCTCCCCCGAAGACGTGGTCCGAAGACACATAGACGAGACGTGCTTGTTGCGGCAACACCGCGAGCAGGCGACGCACATGGTCAACGTTGAGTTCGCGCGCCCAATCCGGCGCCGCTTCGCATTTCGGCACATCGCAGACGGCGTGACAATAGAGCAGGATATCGGGGCTGTGTCGGCGGAAGAGCGCTTTCGTCCAACAGAGATCACTCAAATGGAGAACCGGCCACCGGCTCACCGCTCGTGAGTTGTTGCCAGGCGTCACAAATGGTGTTGTCTGCGGAAACATCCGCGCGATTTGAAAGCCGAGTATCGAGGTCGCTCCAAAGAGCAGCGTGGACGAAGTCATCGGCGCTGAGGCGATTTATTTTTCGAAGCCTGATGAGCGGAAAGCCCCTGTGGTAAAAACGCTCCGCTGCCGAGCCTTGTTTTACAGGCGGTCGAGGGCGGCGGCGAGATCGGCGATCAGGTCTTCGGCGTCCTCAATGCCCACCGCGTAGCGCACCAGGTTATCTTTGATGCCAACGAGGAGCCGCTCTTCCGTGGTGAGCTCGTAAAAGCTCATCAGCGCCGGCTGCTCGATCAAGCTTTCGACGCCGCCCAACGAAGGGGCGATCTGGGGAATGCGACAGGCGTCGACGACCCGCGACGTCGCTTCGAGATCCCCGGCAACCTCGAATGAAACGACGCCACCAAAGCCCCGCATCTGGCGCCGCGCCACCTTGTGCTGCGGATGAGTCGGCAAACCGGCATAGTGCACCGCGGTGACTCGCGGGTGCGCCGCCAAAAACTCAGCGAGGGCCTGGGCATTGGCATTTTGCCGCGCAATGCGCAGGGCAAAGGTCTTGAGTCCTCTGACGAGGAGATAGGCGCAGAGCGGATCCACGATGGCGCCGGTTACCGCTTGCAGGGAACGAATCCCATCTACGAGGTCCGCGGAGCCGAGTACCGCGCCGGCCAGCAGATCGTTGTGACCGCCGAGGTACTTGGTGGCCGAGTGCAGCACCAGATCGATGCCGAATTCCAACGGTCGCTGATTGAACGGCGTGGCGAAGGTGGCGTCGATAAGCGTTTTTACCCGGTGGCGCCGCCCGATGTCGGCGAAGCGGTCGAGATCGACAATGTAATTGTAAGGGTTGGTGGGCGATTCGCTCACCAGCACGCGGGTCGTGGGGCGAATGGCTTCTTCAATGGCCTCGTAGTCCCCCGCCGGCACAACAGATACTTCGATGCCGTAGCGGTTGAGCACCTGAGTGAGAAACTGCCGCGTGCGTCGGTAGGAATCATCGGTCACGACCACATGTGACCCGTGGGAAAGAACGGCGTAGAGCGAGGTGGTGACCGCGGCCATGCCGCTGGAAAACAGCAGACAATCTCCGGCGCCTTCCAGCGCTGCCAGCTTTTGCTCGGCGATGCGCTGGGTCGGGTTTCCGTAGCGCCCATACTCCTCGCGCTGGATGCGGCGCTGAAAATGATCGTGTAGCTCCTGCGTGTCGCAAAAGGTATAGGTCGCCGTCTGTACAATGGGTGTGGCGAGAGCGTTTCCGAACTTCGGACGTGACTCGCCGCCGTGCACGGCGAGGGTGCTGAAGCCCAGCGCGCGGCCTCCGGCTCCGGAGGGAGAAACGCTGTCCCCTAGCTGCGCCGCCGTCGCGGCGCCGGTTTCCTTCGTCTGGCGTTCGGCCATTACTGCTCAAGCAGCCGCATGCGCTCGACATAGTGCGAGATCGCATCGCTGATTTTTTTCGGATCGGCGGCGAGCTCCACGGGACGATTCTGATGCGCGGGTTGGATGCCAGGTAGAGTCCCCGAGTGGTAGCCGCTCTTTTGCTCGGCGAATTTTAGGCCGTTGGCTGTCGATATAACCACCACACGCTCGTGAGACCGAATCACCTTGCGTTCCACGAGCTTGCGCAGTGCCGCCAACGCTACTCCCGTGTGCGGGCAATTAAACATTCCGGTGCGATCAGCCCGCGCGGTTTCTTCGCTGAGTTCGATCTCCGAGGCCTGTTCCACCACGCCGTCGAAGCGTTGCATGATCGCGATGGCTTTGCGAATGCTGACCGGATTGCCGATCTGAATCGCGCTGGCCAGGGTTTTTCTCGCCGTGATCGGTTCGAAGTGCTCGAATTTTTTCAGATAGGCAAGATAAAACGGATTAGCGTGCTCCGCTTGCGCAACGCAAATACGCGGCAACTTGGTTATCACGCCCAACTCGAGCATCATTAGAAACCCTTTGCCCAGGGCGCTGACATTGCCGAGATTGCCGCCGGGAAGGATAATCCAGTCCGGCACCTCCCAGTCGAACTGCTGCACGATCTCGATGGCAATGGTTTTTTGCCCCTCGATGCGCAAACTATTCATGGAGTTGGCCAGATAAATATGCTTGTGCTTGGTGACCTCTTGGACGGCTGCCATGCAGCCGTCGAAGTCGGTGTCGAGAGAGAGAACCAAAGCGCCATTGGCAAGCGGTTGCACGAGCTGCGCTGGTGAAACCTTGTTGCGAGGCAAAAAGACCACCGTGGGAATACCCGCGGCCGCACCGTAGGCCGCCAGCGCCGCCGAAGTGTCTCCGGTGGAGGCGCAGGCCACGGCATCGATGGGCTCGCCATTGGCGATCATCTGTTTGACCACCGACACCAGGACCGTCATTCCAAGATCCTTGAACGAGCCGGTGTGTGAATTGCCGCATTGTTTGACCCATAGGTCTTCCAAGTGAATCTGCTTACCGTAACGATTGGCCCAGAAAAGATTCGTGTTGCCTTCGAAGGTCGAAACGATGTTCTCGTTGTCGATGAAGGGAACCACCCACTCTTTTTTTGCCCAAACACCGGAGCCGTAGGGATAAAGGTTCTGGCGATAGCGTTCATCGAAAAGCCTAATCCATGCCGCCGATGCCCTCGTCTTTAGCGCGTCCATGTCGTGACGCACTTCCAACAGATCGCCGCATGTTGGGCAGCGGTAGATAATTTCGAGAAGGCTGAACTGCCCCGCGCAATCGTTAATGCATTGAAACCAAGCGTTATAACTCATGGCGAAAACTTTTCACCGTTCCCTCACTGCCCTACCGCAAAGGGAGGAAAACTGCCTGGCGCCCGCTCCCCTTTTAGGACAGAGCGAGGGTGAGGGGGAAGTAAGATAATCTAATACCGTGACCCTAGGTTCATAAAAGCGTCCGTCGCGCAATTACTCGATGCCAGTGAAGCCTATCCGAAAATATTCGATTGTGTCAACGCTGCGTATGCGGCGGCGCATTCCTCGCCAATGTCAGGCGCCCAACGCCGGCATCACCTCGGTGGCGAACAGCTCTATGGAGCGCATCGCTTGCTCATGGCTCAACCCGCCGTAGGCGAACATACCGATTAGGCAGTCAGGTCGCGCCGTCTCAATCATGTGCCGCGCCTTCTTGATAACCGTTGCAGGGCTGCCGATGAGCGATGTCCCCCACTCTTCGAGCCTTTTCTCGGTCAAGCCGCCCGGGAAGTAGGGAAACCGCTCCGTGAACCGGGGAAGATCGTTGGTGGAAACGGACTCGCCGCGCCAAACATTGTCGGTTGCCAGTTGCCAGAAGCGAGTGATCTGGTTAGGCGCCTCCGCCCACGCTTTCTCGTCGGTTTCCGCCACATAGACATCGCGCACCATGATCGCGTCGCCGCCGGGCGGGTTGCCGAGCTTGGCCCACTCTGTTCGGTAGTTTGCAATCGCGCGAGCGCAGTTAGCCAGGGGTTGGCGCGACAGCGCCAGATTCCAGCCTCGGCGCGCGACCATCGCCGGACTCTCAGGGGAGGTAGCGCCGTAGTAGATGGGCGGATGGGGCCGCTGCAGCGGTCTGGGGCGACAGATGATGTCCACATAGTTCCATGCCTTGCCGGAGTAATTGAAGGTATCTTTAGTCCAGGCCAGGTTTAAGATTTCCAATCCCTCTTCAAAGCGGGACTGAGCCGTATCGCGATCGAGACCATGCTTGAGGTCGTCCCGGGGCACTCCCCGACCCAATCCCACGTTCAACCGCCCGTCCGTGAGAATATCCAGCGTCGCGCACTCCTCGGCCAGCCGCATGGGATCATGGAGCGGCAGCGCATTCACCAGGTTTCCGAGGCGCAGCCGCTTCGTGCGGTGGGCCAGAGCCGCGATGATCAGGTTCGGCGAGGCCAACATACCGTAATCTGAATGGTGATGTTCGGCAAACCAGGCGTCATCAAAGCCGAGCCGTTCCGTAAGCAGAATCTGCTCAATCAATTCCTCGAAAGCCTGGCGCTCCGGCACCCAGGGCCGCGCCTGGTTATAACTGAAAGTTCCAAACCGCATGCGTTGTTCCTTTCGCGAAGAACTAAGTTGCCTCAATTTCAAGTTGTCTCATAGCATATCGACGCGCCCGCCGCGAGCAAGCGCGCGTGATCAGCCGTGTAAGATTTCGCAATGAATTGGAAATCATTCCAAGGCGAATAGCGCCTTCGGGTTGTGGTAAGTGATCTTTTCAAACTGGGTCTGCGTGATAGACCCCACTGCCTTAAGATTCCGCAGCGCTGCCACCTCTGTGGATTGATCGTTGTGACCATAGTCGGTCCCGATGGTGATGTTATCCTCCCCTGAAAACTTGAGGATGTAATCGACATCATCGTCGGTCTGGCATGACACATATTGCCGATACTCTTTCATCGGACTCTCAGGCAGTTCCTTTCCCTGCGCGCCCCAGCGGCGCTGCAGATCTTTGATCACATATGGAATCCACTGGGCGGCGGCCTCGGCCCAATGAAATCGCAGCTTGGGGAATAATTTTGGCACTTCGCTCATGATCACCGAATGAAACGCGCCGATGACCGGGATACGAAATTTCCAAAAACTGCCGCCTCCGTTGTACTGCGACACCAAGTCGAGATTTTGCGGGTTGCCGTTGCCGACATGCACCCCGACGGCGAGATCGAGCCGGGTGATCGCCTCGTAGAGCGGATAGAAATAAGGATCGGTGATGAGACGCTGACCCTCAATACCGCGCATGAAAACCCCGCATGCCCCGTGTTGCTTGCAAAACTCAAGTTCCTCCAAGGCTGCGCTCATGTCCAGCAGCGGCAAAACACAATTCCATCTAAGCCGACCTGCACCTTGGCGGTAAATATCGGCTAGCCAGCGGTTGTATCCTCTGGAGATGGCGATCTCCCAGTCCGGTTTGTCGCTAATTTGCTCGAGAAAAATAGTCGGATAGAGCACCTGAACGTCGATGCCCAGTTGATCCATATGACTGAGCCGCGCCGGAACATTTTCCATCTCGCGTGTCTCACGTGGAGTAGCCATGTCACGGCCCGTACGCCGCGCAACCTCGGCGACATCTTGAGCGGTCATGACAATTCGCACCAATCCCCGTATCTTGCCGTCGATGAACCAGTACTCCGCTCCCCCTTCGCCGCGCGGCCGCACGATCAGCGGTCGATACTTTTGGTGGGCCGGCTCCATAAAATCCCATGTGCGCTCGGATTCAACGACATGTGCATCGGAATCGATTGTCGGCATAGTTACACACCTCTTCTGTTAAAAAATCAGCATTGCCTCTCTTACTTCTGCGCCCACCGGTGGCGACTCGATTAATGCGTAGTAAAACACAAGGGGCCCTTATAGATTTACCCCCTAAGCCATAGCATATTTATTGATACGGCCGCGAGTGGGCAGTTTTCTCTCGAAGGTATCGCTCCATGAAACGGCGACTCATACTCCAACTTGCTGATTGATCGTCGCCGCTACCCAGGATGCGACACATCGAGCCATTTGCCGACGCTGCGAACGGCTGGCAAGACAAGCGAAGCAATACCGATGGCAATGAGAGTCGCGGCAATCGGGCGGGTAAAAAAAATCATAAATGAGCCGTGGGACATTTGCAGCGACTGCTGCAACGCCGTCTCCATCAACGGCGTCAAAACCAGCGCCAGCACCACCGGAGCCGCCGGGAAATTGCATTTGCGCATCCCATACCCCACCACCCCGAATACCAGCATCACACCGACCTCCGTTACTCTGTTGTCGACGGCATACACGCCCGCTACCGAAAACGCCAGAATCATCGGCATCAGCACGCTCTGGGGCAGACGGAGCAGGCGAACCCAGATGCCAATCAAAGGAAGGTTGAGAATTAGTAGCATCACGTTGCCAACATACATGCTCGCAATCACCCCCCAGACGAATTGGGGATGTTGCTCAAACAGCAGAGGACCGGGGCGCAGGCCATGAATCATCAGCGCCCCAAGCATGACCGCGGTGGTTCCCGACCCGGGAATTCCCAGTGCCAGCAAAGGAACGAGAGCGCCTGCAGTTGCCGCGTTGTTCGCTCCTTCCGGCGCAGCAACACCTTCAATCGCTCCATGGCCAAATTTCTCGGGCCACCGCGACAGACGCCTTTCCAAGGTATAAGCGAGCATCGAGGCGATGGTGGCCCCCGCCCCTGGCATTACGCCGACGAAAAAACCGATTGCTGAGCCGCGCCACAAGGCACCGCGCGAAGCGACCCAGTCGGCGGCGGTCGGCAGTAAATTGGCGATCTTCTCCCGATAAACGGTTATCCTCTCGTTGCGTTCCAAGGATTCGAACACCTCGGCAACCGCAAAAAGCCCTACCGAAACGCTGACGAAAGAAAGGCCGTCGGCAAGGTGCAGTGCGCCGAAGGTAAATCGTTCCTCCGATGACATGGGATCGAGTCCGATCATGCCGAGCAGCATCCCGAAAGCCGCCGCCGCGATGCCTTTAACCGGCGAACTCCCCACTAGGCCCGTGACAAGAGTGAGGGCAAAAAAGGTAAGCGCGAAAATCTCCGGCGGTCCGAATCGGATCGCCAACGCGGCAACCTCGGGTGCCAGCAGCATCAGGCCTACGATCCCGAGAGTTCCGGCGATAAAGGAAGCAAAGGCGGCCATGCCAAGGGCAGCCCCGGCGCGGCCCTGTCGCGCCATGGCGTAACCGTCGAGGCAAGTTACCACCGACGCCGACTCTCCCGGCAGATTAACGAGAATCGACGTGGTCGACCCTCCATACATCGCGCCGTAGTAAATTCCGGCCATCAGGATCATGGCCGTCGTCGCACTCATGCCGAACGTGAAAGGGATCAGCATCGCGACCCCGGCCACGGGACCGACCCCAGGCAACACGCCGATCAGCGTTCCCGCAAGTACGCCAATGAAACAATAGGCAAGATTGACCGGTTGAAGGGCGATGGCAAAACCCGAAAGCAGTCCGGAGACAACATCCATCGGAGCCCACCGCCTACCAGCCGAGAACACCTCCCGGTAGCGGGACACGGAGCCAGAGACGGAAAATGAGAAAAAGTGTCAAGCCGCCGGCGAATGAGACCGCCAGAGCCCGGGCGGGGGGAAGTTTATAGAGGAACCAGACATACCCCAAAAGAAATCCGAGAGTGCTCAAAACGTAGCCCAAGGGTTCCAGGGCGAGCGTGTAGCAAAGCAAGATTAAAAATCCCCCTGCCGCGCGTCTCCCGCCCGACAAATCCAGCGTTGCGGAGCGGTCTTTTTCCTCGGGCAGAATCATGAGCCACAGGCCGCAGAGAGAAAGCAAAACCCCCGTCCAAAAAGGGAGAAACGCAGGCCCCAAACCGAATCCCGACTGGGCCGGCAGTCGGCGTGCAAGAATACAAACCAGGAGACCGAAAACGAGAGTCGCCGCTCCCGGCAGGTACCCGGTGAATCCGCGGGACATGGCGGACCTACTTGATAAGGTTCATGCCACGCAGAATCTGGTTGGTCTTTTCCGCTTCGGCGTCGAGATAGCGGCGAAAATCCTCCGGACCGAGGTATAACGGCGTCAAATTGTTTTCCGCCAAATATTTCTCGCGCCAGGTCTTGGATTCCGACAGACGCTTGAACGCGGAGACTAAAACAGCCTCGGCTTCCTTGGGAAGACCTTTAGGCGCCGCGACACCGCGCCACTGGTTGGCGACCACATCCAGGCGCAGTTCGCGCAGCGTCGGCACCTCGGGCATAGTGCTCAAACGCTTATCGCTCGCCACGGCCAGCACCCGTGCCTTTTTAGCCTGGATTTGCGTCAGCGCTTCGCCGGGATTCGCCGAGGCCATGTCGATGTGATTGCCCAGTAGATTGGTCATCACTTCCCCGCCGCTTTTGAACGCGATAAAATTAAGCTGGATACCGGTGGCCTTCTCGAGTAGATGCGTGATGATGGAGTCTATGCTCGGCGCGCTGGTGCCGCCGATCTTAATCCCTTTGGGTGAGCGGCGCGCCGCCTCGACGAGTTCTTCGATCTTGCGGTAAGGCGAGGCGGCCGGAACCACCAAGACAAACTCATCGAGCGCCAGCCCGCCAACCAGAGTAAAGTCTCGATAACTGAGCTTCATTTTGCCCAGTAGCGGCTGAATAATAAACGAACTGGTCGCTGTCGTAAGGCTGTAAGGATCGCCGGTCTTCTGCCCCACATGCATGTACCCCAACACCCCGGAAGCGCCCGCTCGGTTCACCACCACGAGCGGCTGCGGCAAAATCTTCTCCTGTTCCATGATGCTCCCGATCATGCGAGCCATAATGTCGCTGCCGCCCCCCGCGGCAAAGGGGACCGTAAACTCAATGGGCTTTTCGGGGAACGCCGCGGCGAGGCGCGCCTGGCTGAGAATAGCCGTCACGAACAGCGCACCTGACACCAACAATAATCCTCTGATCGCCTTCATGGAACAGCCCTCCTTTGAATGATAAGTGGAGTTTTTATGTGTCCTCTGTCTCCCTCAAGATATCCTCGTTGGGTTCGAGTCCCAGGCCGGGCTGTTCAGTCAGTGTCACTGTCCCCCGTGAGGGCTTGGGCGGATTTTTGTATACCATTTCTCCCGTAACCCACATGGGCACGTGAAACTCCACGCGCCAGCCATTGGCCACCGCCGCAATTAGATGCATGTTGTGGTGCGGCCATCCTCCTCCATTGGCGATCGGGATATTGCGCGCCTGAGCCATGGCTGCAACTTTTACCCCTTCGGTATAGCCACCCACATAAACCACGTTGGGCTGAAGAATATCCACGGCTTCATGTTCGAGCAGTTCCCGGTGGCGCCATTTGTGTCCCTCGTTCTGGCCCGCGGAAATCGGAATCTTGGTCTGCCGTCTTAAATTGGCCAGCAGTCTCGCGTCGTTGCCGTAGAGCGGTTCCTCAAACCATTTGATTCCATAGGGCTCGATTCGTTTTGCCAACTCGAGGGCATGGGGATAAGAAAAGAGGTAATTGGCGTCGACCATCAACTCTACCTTTTCTCCTACCGCCTCTCTCACGGCGCGCACCCGCGCGGCGTCCTCGGCGGGGTCTTGGGCGCCATTGATCGCCACCACCATTTTCAATTTATCGTTACCCTGAGCGATAAATTGTTTAGCCGCTTCCACCAGCTGCTCGCCACTGTACTCGAGCAAACCGAAGGTGACGTAGGCCGGCACGGTGGCGCTATACCCTCCCAAAAGGCGCCACACGGGCTGGCGTAAATGCTTCCCTTTGATGTCCCACAGCGCGATGTCCAAAGCGCTGATCGCCGAAGACCAGGCACCGGTCTGGGCGCGAGGATTCAAACGGTAAAAGAGGTCGTACCAGTGTCGCTCGGTCATCAACGGATCCTTGCCGAGAAGCAGTGGGGCGGCTTCTTTGTTGATCAGTTCTCGCACGGCGAAGCGCTGGATGGGTCCCGTCAAGCCGTAACCGATCACCCCCGCATCGGTCTCGATCCTGACAAAGACAATTTCACGCATAATGGGCTCGTCAAGCAGAGGCACCGCTGCCGGAACCGAGTGACTGCTTGCTTTAATTGCGGTAATTTTCATGGGTAACATTTCCTCCTAGAAATTTATGAGCCACGGCGGGTCCATATTTGGCTAACTGTCAAAACCCCAACCCGCATCGGCATTCTCGCTCGCCGAAATGCACCCCGCAGCACTAGCGGCCGAGTCATAGCATATTCGATATTCGATGCGCCAGTAAATTAATAGCGATCCTGGGGGCATCCTTATGACTTGGCCATGGCTTTATAAAAATTTAAAAGGCTTGTTCTGGGCGCAGCGTAGAGAGGCCCCGCGCAGCCGGCAGCTTGACAGGCAAATAGCGACATGGTACCCGCAGAATCAGCGGCAGTTGCGCGACATATAAGCTTGCTAGCCTTATCAACCCAGCCATCAGGAGGCCAAGTATATGGCAATTGGACTGTCCCACGGGGGCTCTACTATCTACTCCTCCCCAACACTCTCCAACGAAGTGCTGGTGGGAACGCGAGAAGGTATCGCCATCATCGCCCGAGAGAACGCCGGGTCAGAATGGCGCGTCACGCATCGCGCGCTCGCCGATAAACATGTGAGCGCGATCATCACGGAGCCCGAGAGTGGATTGACGATCGCCGGCGCGTTTCATGGTTCCGTGCATGTCAGCAGCGACAATGGCAGAACTTGGAAACCGCGGAGCAATGGCTTGACTCAGCCCAATGTTTACTCGCTGGCGACGGCGCGCATCAATGGGCGCGCCCGTTTGTACGCCGGGACCGAGCCGGCCCATCTGTTTGTCAGCGATGATCTGGGTCTTAACTGGAGCGAAATTGCCTCCCTGCGGTCGGTACCCAGTGTACCGCAATGGAGTTTTCCCGCCCCGCCTCACATCGGGCATGTGAAGCATATAAATTTTGATCCCCAAAACCCGACGACGATATACGCTTCGGTCGAAGTCGGCGGTCTGCTGAAAAGCACCGACGGGGGACAGAGCTGGCAGGAGTTCCCGGAACTCTATGAAGATGTACACCGGCTGATGATCCATCCCGCCAAGTCCGACTTTCTATATGCGGTCACCGGCAGGGGCCTCTATGTCGGTCCTAACGGCGGCGCCGCCTGGGAACAATGGACCAGGAGAGAAGATGAAATCGGCGGTTATCCCGATGGCTTCGTCTTTCGTCCATCCAACCCGACGTTGATGTTCATGACAGCGGCCCAGGACGCTCCAGGCACGTGGCGCACCAGCCATTTCGCCGGCGCGCGCATCTCACGCAGCCGTGACGGCGGCCGGAGCTGGGAAATTCTCCGCAACGGGTTGCCCGACCGCATGCAGGCCAGCATCGAGGCTTTTTGCCTGGAGGAGGCGGGAGACTCATTTTCCCTTTTCGCCGCAACCACGTCGGGAGAGGTCTTGTCGAGCGAGGACGGGGGCGAGCATTGGGAGCGCATCATCAGCGGCTTGGCGCCGATCTCCAAGGGCGGCCACTATCGAAACCTGGTGGCGGCCTAGATCCGTCTTTGCACCCGCGAAGATCGCAGAGTGCCGATGCCGTTTTGCCTCTGACCTTTACGGCTTGGTGATTCGCACGACGCTCGTTGCCCGCGCAATTCTTGCCCCGAGAAATTTTTTTAGCTCGGATAACTTTCCCGGGCTCTTTGCAAGAGCAGCTCCCCTTCCCTCGACGTTCCCTGCGACGGAATTTGCCCTGAGATGAGTCGAACGGGCTCAGGAGACGCTTTGTGGCTTTGCGCGAAATTGCGTTCTTCATGTCCTTCGAGGTGAAATTGAAATTTTCTTGTTGGGTTGCGGCTAGCCCTGCTGAGTCTCTTTCGCAAGAAGGAATCCGATGTCTCACCGCGCCGGGCAGGCTGAGGGCGCGAAAAAAATCGAATGAGGTTATAATCTTGCAGAGGGGGCAGCTACCATGGTTTCCGCGCTGATTCATGCTGTATTTTTTACCTTCGCGGCAGCAGCCGGTCCTTCCCAATCCGCGGGGTCACAGGTAGTAGATTTGACCGAGAAGCTTATGGCGTTGAGCAGACAGTACCAAAAGCTCGACCCTTCGAATCGACCCCGCCTTCTAAAAGAGCTGCGAAACGTCGCCGCCGAGCGAAAAAAAAACCTCTCCCGCCTTATGCAGACAAATCCCGGAGAGCTGCCCCGTGTTGCGTTGCCGGTTAGCGCTCGCGCTGGGATGCCCGCCGCCCTTAAGGGCTATCTGGAGGAGGAAGTGGAGTTAGTGGGGGAGTTGGAAATTCTGGTCGAAGACCGTGACACCGGTGGCCGTTATCTTTATTTTCTTCAGACCCCCAGTGAGCGTCTCTCGCTTTATTTCGCAGCGGATCCGCCGGAATATGTCACGGGCACTCGTGTCCATGTGAGCGGCCTGCGCGTTGGCGGCGACGTGGCCATTCAGTCGCGCAAGCATGTGCAGCCCAGATAGACATGCGGGTTCCCTTCCTTGATTTAAGGTGACAAACGCCATAACCCTAGCTTTGAGGGGTTCAAATGGGAGTCACCGATGAAATCGTCAGATTTATCCAAAGTGCCGAGTACAAAGATCTCCCACCGGACGTCGTATTTCAAACCAAGAACTTGTCACGGACGCCACTGGCGTGATGCTTGCCGGGTTCGCGAACGACGGCAACCTGGATTTGACGGCGTTTAGGCCTTGCCTGAAGGAAAACGGTGTACTTCCATTCTTGCGTCACGCGGTCGCGTTGGCGCTTGACAATCCCACCAGTCAACACAGCTCGAGATGTTGGGGATGGAATGTCTTGCCGCTAACTCTCGCCCGGCGTAACATTCGAGGGACGTGCTCACTCCCCTGTGCCCTTTGACGGCTCTCCGGACGGATCAGGGCACCGCGTTCTGTAATTCGAGTGTTGTCTCGGGAATTTTTATGAGCCTGGTTTTTGCTGCTGCTTGATGCGCTGATTTAGCGATTCAAGAACTCCTGCGTCCACGGCGGCATCGAGCTCATCCTCGGTCATTCCGGCTTTCCTTGCGTCCGCAGGAGAGCACACTGTTTGGTTGCGGGTCTCCTGGGGTCCGCTTGTAGTCTAGCACATTGGGAGGTTTTCCGTTCTCCCTCGGAGAATCGGCTCTGCGATTGCGGCTGCACGACAGATTCCCGGTCTGGTTTGCGACATGGCCGTGCTGGGAGTATATAAATGGAGTCTCATGGCGATGGCAGCTTGGTCGGAATCCTGGCGAACGCTCGCCAGCGATCGGGTGTAACGGAGGCATCTAATGGGTAAGTTCATTATCGAACCGCATGGGCGATTGCACGAATGGGTTGCCGAGGAAAAGGGATATTTCAAAGACGAAGGTCTCGACTACGAATTCGTCAAGTCCTACGCCGCCGCGGCGTCCGGTTATGCCTTGATGCAATCGACGGAGACGGCGGCGCCCGAAGTCAAACGCGGGGCCTTTGAGTCCATGGCCCGAGGTCGCGAGGCCAACATCAGCTGCGCCTGTCACTGGGCGGTCAACATGGCTTCATCGACGGGTCACGGCCGCATGTGGGGGCACGCGTACTCGGTTACCCCCTCAGCCATCGTCGTCTCGCCGGAATCCGCGATTCGCAAGCCCGCGGAGCTCGCCAACATCGAAGTGGGAGTGGGCTATCATTCGGGCAGCTACTTCTCCGCCATTCAAGCGCTGGAGAAAGTCATCGCCGCCGATCAGATCAAGCTGCGATTTATCGGCCAGCCGCAGGATCGCCTGGCCGCGCTACTCGACCGCAAGGTCGCATCCGCCAACATGTTCGGGGCGCCGTTGTACATCGCCGAGCAGCAAGGCTTTCGCAAGATCTTGGATACGACATTCATGATCGGATTTCTGTTGCATCCCGAGGCGGATATGGAGGACGTCAAACGCTACTTTAATGCGATGCAGCGAGCGCAAAGGGATATCGATTTGGAGCCGGAGCGCTACAAGAAATACTTTCTCAAAGAATTGCCGGAAAAATACCACAGCATGATCGACGTCGGCGGTTTCGGCCCGGGAGAGCGACTGGTCTTCGAGCCGTACACGCGGGAAATGTTCGAGCGGACACACCGCTGGATGGCAGAGTGGAAACTTTTTCCACAAGGAGAAGCGCCAACGGCCGATTACGAAGCCGTAGCGGTTTGACGGCGTTTAAGAAAATCGAAAAACTCTCCCTCTAAACCTTTAAATTCAGAGTCGGTAGAGATTCGCCGCATTTTTCCATAGCACCTTTTCCCGGGTTTCGCTGGTAACATTTTTAAAGCAGCGGGCGATGGTTTCCCGCGTGCGCGGCCAGGTCGACGTCGCCAAAGGGAAATTAGTGGACCAAAGAATATGCTCGGCGCCGATATAATCGACAAACGGCGCGATTTCGTCGAACCACGAGGTGAAACAGCACTGGCGCCGGAACATCTCAGAAGGTTTCAATTCGTATCCTTCCCGCGCCAGACCATCATGCTCGAACTGATGGTCAGCCCACTCCAGGTAAAGCATGCCCCAGCTGAGCGCGCTTTCGGCCAGCACCACCTTAAGGCGCGGATGGCGCAATAGCACCCGAGAGAAGGAGTAAAGCGAAATGACGAAAACGCTCGACACCGGACGCGTCACTGCGTCCAGGGTTTCGGCCAGGACGGCATCAAGTCCGGAATACGGCGCGTACTGAAGATCGGGCGAGCCTCCCGCATGAAGACAGACCGGAACGTCCAGTTCTTCTAATACCGCCCACAGCGGATCGTACTCCGGCCCGCTTACATGGGGCACTTCGCGCAGGTTCATGGGGAGCGAGGGAAAGATGACTCCGCGATGGCCCTTGCCAACGGCGCGGCGAATTTCGGCCACAGCCGCCTCCACCGGCCAGATTGGGACGATGCACTGCGGTACGAACCGCTCGCTGGCGGCGGCCCACTCATCGATCAGCCAATCGTTATAAGCCTGCACGCAGGCCAACTCGAAGGCGGGATCCTTGAGCCGTGCGAACGCCTCTCCTGCCAATCCCGCTACGGTCGGGTAAAGCACCGAGTAGTCGACCCCTCCCGTATCCATCGCCTTGAGCCGCTCCGGCGGGAGATAGGCCTGCGGCGGCACATCTGTCCAGGATTTCGCTTCCCGGTTGCGATCCGCCATCAACGCGCCCGATATGGCCGGGCGACCATCAAGGAGGATCTGTCCATCCACAACCCACCGCTCCCTGCCATCGGCGGCGCGCTCCAGATGCGGCGCGCTATCGCCCCAGCGGCTCTTGGCAAGCCGCTCGGTCCATAGATTCGGCGGCTCCTGGACATGGTCATCGACGCTGATCAAGCCGTATTTGAGTTTCACAGCATTTGGTCCTTTAGTGGTTTTTTTTCAACACCCTCGCTTCGATGCGGTAAACCCGCAGCGCGTTTTCGTAGAGCAGCTTTTTGCGATCATCTGGTGGCACGCCCTGGAGCACATGCTCGACGGATTTCCAGGAGCGCGGGTAATAGGACGCCACGTGGGGAAAGTCCGATTCCCACATGATGTTGTCGATGCCGATGTCATGCCTGAGTTTGATGCCTTCGGCTTCAAACCAGAAGTTCACATACATCTGGCGCCGCACGGTCTCGCTGGGCCGCACGCTGATGCCCTTGGTCCACAGATGGCGGTTCTCCCACTCATGATCGCAGGCGGCTATTACATAATTGAGCCCGCCGATCCCCGCTTCGGCGAATACAAACTTCAACCGCGGGAATCGCTCCGTCAAGCCCGAGAAGATCAGCTGGGGAATGACTTGCGCCGGGGTTACGGCGGAAGTAGCCGTCATTGCCGAATGGGCTTGCCGCGGGCTATAGCCGCTCCACTTGCGCACCGACGCTCCTGCGCGAAGACCCGCTGACCCATGAATATGGACAGGCAGATCCCGCTCTTGACAAACCCGCCAGATCGGATCCCAGAACGGATCGGTAAGATGGGGAAGCGATTGGGGCATTTCCCCCTGACAATTAATGCCCCGATGACCGGCTGCCGCCGCCCGCTCGATTTCTTGCGCGATGGCTTGAGGATCGCTCAGGTACGGAAGAATGGCGAGAGGCAAATAGCGATCGCTGGCGCGAGCCCATTCGCTAAGGGTGTCGTGATAGGCGCGCACGACGTCAAACTCGAACTCCGCGTCGCCAAACTCGAAGAAAGTGCCTCCCGGTGGGTTGGGGAACAGCACCTCGGCGTCGACACCATCTTGATCCAGAGCCTTCAGTCGTTCCTGCGGATCGTAAGCCAACTTGGGAACCTCTTCCCATCGCTGGGGATAGGTGGGAAACGGCTCGCCCATGACCGCCGGGCAGTTGCACACATCCCGTTTGGGCGGATCTCCGTAAACGCTCCAACGCTCGACCCGGCGTCCCCTGTCTTCGATCTCCAGAACCCGGGGGATTTTCTCGCCCCACTTTCGCGCCGACATGCGCGAGGTGTAAGTATCCGGATCGAACGCTGCGTGAGAGTCCGCACTTATGAGTCCATGTTTAATTTCCATATCACCTCCTTGACTGTTTACGTCTGCCCCCACACGCTCCTGGCGGTATCCACAATCAGTTCGAGCTTGCGCCACTGCTCATCCTCGCTAAGCAGGTTGCCTTCCATGGTCGAGGCAAAGCCGCATTGCGGGCTTATGGCCAGATTATCCAGCGGCACATATTGGCTTGCTTCATCGATACGCCTGGCGAGAGTTTCTTTCGATTCCAAAGCCGCCAACTTGCTCGACACCAACCCCAACACCACCGTCTTGCCGCGGGGCACAAAACGCAAAGGCTCAAAGGTGCCGGCTCGTTCCGACTCATATTCAAGCAGAAATGCGTCTACCTGGAGTTGGCCGAACAGTTTCTCCGCAATGGCGTCGTAGCCGCCTTCCGCGTACCATTGACTTCGGTTGTTGCCCCGGCATAGATGGATCGCCATGACAACCCCGGGACCCCGAACACCACCAAGACATGTATTGTCGGCCCGAATGGCCTCGTCTAGGGCGGCGTCAGGATCCAATCCCATTTCATTTTGTACGTAGCTGCGCCATTTGGGATCGATGTAATAGCTGTAGCGCGGCGCGTCGATCTGCACATAGGGGATCCCTTCGTCGATCAGCGATTGAATCTCCGATTTGATGATCGGCACGATATCCCAGAGCAAAGCGGAATAGGTGGCATAAACCTTATCGGTGACACCCCGCTTGAAGTAAATAGCGGGAAACTGATTGGCCGTTGGTAAGGTAACCTTGATATCCCCTGGACTATGCTGTCTCAGAAAGCCAACCTCATGCCCGGTCAACCGTTTGACTCGCTTGATTTTACCGACAACGGTTCCGGGCACGCTGGATACCCGGTTTGATGACCCTCCTGCTTTCGACTGCCAGGAGCGAGCGACGGCAACCCCTTCTTCGATCCCTTCCACCGAATCGTTAAAATCGCTCATGAAGTTGCTACGACGCAGCTCGCCGTCGGTGAACACTTGTAACCCGAGCTGTTTTTGGCGCTCGAGCACCTCCACGATATGTTTGTCCTCCAACGCTCGCAGTTGCGCGGCATCAACCCCATCCTTGCCCCGTGCCTCAAGCAGCTCCTTCGGCCGCAAGAAACTGCCGACATGATCGGCGCGATATTTGGCTGCCATAGCGTTACCTTATCCTATTTTTTAACATTGCGAACTACTGGTAGAGCCGGTCGATATAGCCGCTGTCGTCGATCTCCCTGACGTAGTGCAAATCCCAGAGTGTTAGCGGGTTGAAGCCGGCGATCTCCGGATTTCTTTTGAGCGCCAGAGCAAAGACATTTTGCACCGCTTCAAGGCTCGGATAGGGCTTGGGCTCCAGGGACGCCGCCTGGCTCTCATAGAAACAATCCCACTCATCGTCATTTTGCATCCTGAGCAGCTCCGTGCATTGCTTCTTAATGATCCTCAACGTTTCGGCCTTTTTGGTCTTGAAAAAGTGAGTCGCATCAATCAGCGCCTGGATCAAGCCGCGAGCTTCGTCCTCGTGGTTTTTGACGTAGGTCGTGGTCGTGGTGAGGGTTACGCCCTCGATCATCGGCATCGTCGGCAGCTCCACAATCTTCACTCCCAAGTTCTTCGCTCGCAGCTGATCCACCGCGCGAATAAAAGTCGCTTCGTACTTGCCTTCCCGGACCTCCTTCGCCCGCTCCGCGCCTCTTCGTGCGCCGGTGATCAGCTCCACATCGCGACCCTCTTCCAGCCCCTGTTGGCGCAGGTAAAGCCAGACATTGAGCCCCGTGTGGCCGTCAAAATCATCCATCGCCACTCGCTTGCCCCGCAAATCCTTTAGATCGTTGATGCCTTTTCCCATGACGATAAAATTTTCCCGCCAGGAATTATTGCTCTGCGCGATGTGGACATAAGGGTCGCCCTGCAGCGCTTTGGGAGCGTAGAGGTTGTGATGATTTCCCGAAACGATATCGAGATCCCCCGCCTTGAGGCCGTCGGCCGCCCGCTGCCGCTGCCCCTCTAGGGATCCAAAATCCATCTCCAGTCCATGCTTTTCCAAAAAACCGCACTCCTCCATCACCTTCCATAGCGGCACATGACTCGGCGCGCGGTAGTAAATTCTAATCCTCTTCTTTGCGGCCATTCCGACCCTCCAATTGAATTCGGTCTAGGGTCTGGAGTCTAGCGCCTGAAGTTTTTTCTTGCCGATCCATCAAGTCTACAAACCCCACACACGGGAAGCCAGACTCTAGACATGTTTTAACGCCCCTTGAGTAACTTCCAAACTTTATCCCGATTTTCATGCCGCCCTGTCACCACCCATTTCCAATCGGTATCGTCAAAATATTTCACGCCCTTTTTCGGCAAGTTTCCCGCATTGAGATAGGACTCATCGATGTCCGTGCGCAACGTGGCGGAGCCATAACCGCGCGCGTAGATTTCCAGCCCTTCCTTGGAAAGTATCCAATTGGCAAAAAGCAGCGCGGCTTTGGGATGCGGCGCCTTGTTGGCTAGCGAAATCAGCCACGGCGAGCCGTTGACGGTGCCGGGGACGCCGCCGAGTTCGAATATTTCGAGAAGCTTAAATCCCTCCTTCACCAGGGGCCGGACATCGTCTTCCCGGCAGTTGAGGCAGATGGGATGGGTCCCTCGCGCCAGCCAGTCCGACATCTGCCGGCGGTCCCGGGTGCGTGTTGGTTTTTGCTCCAGATAAAGACTTTTGACAAATTCCTCACCGATCTGGGTTAATAACCGCGCCGCCATATTTGCGCCGGCTCCGGTCGTAGTGGGGTCCTCCGCAGAAATTTTTCCCCGCCATTTGGGGTTGAGCAACTCTCGGATGTTGCGCAGCTCCTCGGGCTTTACATGATCGGTATTGATAAAGAGCAGACTCGCCACGCTGCTAAACGGCCGCACGACAAAACGTTCTTCCGGATCTAAAAACGGCACCTTTCCCGTCTTCCACTTCGAACCGTCGGCGACTTCCGGCGCCACCAACAGGGGCCTAAGCGGGTCGATCATTTTCTGGGCATAGAGCGTGGTCGCCGTAGTATCCGGCCCGGCGAGAAAAACGTCGACGCTGTAGATCCCTGCCGCTCGCTCGGTTTCCACCCGCGAGGCGATCTGGCTGGAACGGCCGGCGATAAATTCTACGGGGACGCCAAAGCGCGCGGTAAATTTCGGAATGACCTCATTGCGCATGACCGGGTCCGGTGAACCGGCAACGACGACCTTGCCTTCTTTCTTCGCTCCCTCCCACGCTTCCTTCCATTCCTTTTCACTTCCTTTGGTTTGCGCGGCTACGGGTACTCCCCAACCGATCATGAGTACAATCAATAGAACTCGCTTCATGTTACCCCCTGTCTTTTGCCTCCGTCCGCCAAAATCCAATCAAAGATATCTGAAAATTCAGGATGACGAACAGATCGAAAATACTGTGTCTCGCGCAAAGACGCAAAGCACGCCAAGTGCGGAGAAATAAGAAGCTGTTTTTTCTTTGCGCCTTGGCGTCCTGGCGCGATGCATTTTCTTGAATTGGCTTTGTTCAACATTTAATAAGTGAATCTTTAATTCGATCCCGACAATTTGAGCCCGAACCATCTGCCAATCAACATCATGACGCCGATAATTAAGGTAACCAGCAACCCCAACGCCGCACCCCGCTCCAATTCCCCCGTAAAGCTATACTCGAGAAGCAGAATCGCCAGCGGCCTGGATTGATGACTATAAAGTAGCACGGGGGTGGAGATACTGGTCAAGGCGCTGCCGAAATTCATCAGCCCCACGGCTGCTGCGATGGGCGCGAGAAGCGGCAGAAGAATGCGCCGATAGGTGTACAGCCAGGTCCCACCGGTGACGCGCGCCGCTTCCTCGAGATCGGGACCGATTTGCAGCAGGCCCGCTTTAAAGGCCTGCGTCGTCACCGGGCTATCGCCCAGAATCAAGGCAAGGGCGATCCCCCAAACCGTCCCGTACAAAATGAAGCTCAAGGGCGTCGCCAAAAAAAGCCAAAGCATGCCAAGACCCAGGAGTATGCCGGGCAGAATATGAGGCAGCCAGCAAAAGCCCTCCAGCAAAGGGGCCGCCACCATGCGTCGCGACACCAGCATATAGCCGATGGTCGAATAGAGGAGAACGCCTCCCGCCGCAGTGACGCTGGCAATAATTAAACTGTTCTTAAGCGATTGAAGAAATATGGGGTCGGCAAAAAGATTGTACCAGTGCGCCAGGGTAAACGGCGACGCGATATGGAAAAAACCATAGCGGCGCATGAACGAGCCGATCACTAGAAAAACTAGCGGCAGCAACATCATGACCACGATGTAGAGGATACATCCGGCCAGAGCCGGATAGCGCCATTTGCCGAGCTTCACGCGAAGCGTCGAGTAACCCTGTCCGGTAACCACCGTGAACTTTCGCCCGCCGCTCAGATAACGCCAGTAGAAATACAACAAAATGGCCAACACCAGGAGAAAAACCGAGCCGAGCGCCGTGGCCTCTCCGTAGGCCCGCGGCTCGCGCTGCAGATAGTCATAGATACGGGTCGAGTAAACGTAAAGGCCCGCGGGAGTACCGAGGAGCAGTTCCGTATTAAACGACTGCAGGCCCCGGATAAAGCTCAGCACCGAGACCGCGAGGATCATCGGCGACAATACCGGCAGGGTGATGCGCCATAGCATAGTTGCCGTGTTGGCGCCCGCTACCCGCGCCGCTTCTTCCAGAGCCGCCCCGAGCCGGCGAAAAACCGGCACCAGCAGCATCACTTTGAACCAGATCCCGCCGGTGGAAGTGTGCACCCAAACAATCCCCCAGAAACTGTAAGGGTTGACCATCGGGGCGTCGATAAACGGCAAGCTTTTAAGGATTGTATTGATAAAGCCGAAGTTGGGATCCAGGAGCAAAATCCAGGCAAGGATCAGTGGAAAATCGGGGACAAAGTAAGCGACCCAGCAACAGGCTTCGATGGCCTTGCCGCCCGGCATATCGGTGCGGGCAATGAGCCATGCGACAAAAACGGACAGAGCCATGGCGGGAATCAAACGCACCACGGAGAGAACAAAGCTCATCCAGAGGGCCTCTACCGTGCCGGGATCTGAGAAGGCCCGAGTCCAGTTCCCCAAACCGTAAATCGCCTCTTTGGTCGGCGGCGCCAAGTTAAAACTGCCAGCAAGCAAGAACAACAAGGGCAAGCCCATCACCACACCGAAGAAAAGAATGACGCCCCCTTCCGCCAAGCGAAAAGCTTTTATTCTCAATTTGAAGCGCGGCAAAGGGATCGTTAAAACGCCGGGTTTCATAATTTTTAAAGCGGCTGCAGGTTCAACCGTTCCTCATCAAATCCCAACCGCACCTCATCGCCGACAACAAAGCGCTCCCGTTTGGCTGCCGCGAGGACAAAGGGTACTCCCGCGGCGCGCACCTGATACTCGAAACGATCGCCGAGGTAGGCAACTTCCTCGATCCTGCTGCGAATCTGATTCTTGGAGAGCGGTCCCGGCGGCAATATTTGAATGTCTTCGGGACGGGTGAATACCCGCACGCGCTGTCCGGGAGCAACGAAGCCGGTCGCAGTCCCCTTGAGCAGCAGTCGATCGCCTCCGTCCCCAAATTCCAACCAGCAGTCCTCATGGTGCTCCACTAGGGTTCCACTAAGGATTACGGTGCGGCCCAAAAACTCGCCGACGAAAGTCGTGGCGGGCTTTTCATAGACCTCGGCGGGGGGACCCAACTGCTCAAAGCGGCCGCGATGAACCACTGCAATCCGGTCCGAAAGCGTCATCGCTTCGGTTTGATCGTGAGTCACGTAGAGGATCGTGAGCTTGAGTTTTTTTTGCAACAAGCGAATCTCGAACCGCATCTGTTCCCTGAGTTTGGCGTCGAGGTTGGAAAGCGGCTCATCGAGCAAAAGTATGGCGGGGGCATAAACTAGGGCGCGAGCCAGAGCGACCCTCTGCTGTTGGCCGCCGGACAGATCCGTGGCGCCCCGGCCTTCGAGCCCCGCCAAGCCGACAGTTTCCAACGCTTGCAACACTTTTTCTGTAATCGCTGCGCCCTGCTCGCTCCGCACCCGCAGGGGAAATGCGACGTTTTCAAAAACCGTGAGGTGGGGCCAGATGGCATAGGATTGAAACACCATCCCCATCTGGCGTTTGTCCGGAGCCAGGAACAAACCTTGCCGCGGCGCAGCCACCGGATTGCCGTTTACGAGTATTTCGCCGTCGTCTGGTTCTTCGAGGCCGGCGACGAGCCTGAGCGTCGTTGTCTTGCCGCAGCCCGAGGGGCCCAGCAGCGTAAAAACTTCGCCCTCCTCTACGGAAAAACTCACGCAATCCACCGCGCAAACAGAGCCAAACCGTTTAGTCACATTGCGAAATTCTAGAACCGCCGAGCCCATACATGTACTATCCGGATTTCGCTTCGCCGGAATCAAACCTTCGGATTTGTTTGTCGCAAAATTGCCGTTTTAATAGGTTTACGACAGGATTCCACGCCCTTTTCATTCGCTCACGATGAAAAGATGATTTTCGACGGTCATAGAAGCCTCGATGGATCACTCATCCAAAAGCTTGCGGTAATAACGCCAGTTGGAGCCGGCGTGTACTGCGTTTCCGCGCGGCGTCCCAGATCGAAGAATAATCTCGATATCTTCCTTCGAGATCGGCTCTGGGGTTCCCAGGAGCGCCGCGCGATAGTTGACTTCTGCGAGTTCATTCAACTTGATGGCGGTCAAAGTCGCTTCTTCAACGGTGGCGCCGGCGCTGGTGATGCCGTGGCCGCGCATCAAGCAGGCCGCTTTGTTCCCCATCGCGGCGGCGAATTCCTTACCGAGGTTTTCATTGGACACCGTGATGCTGCGCGGGTAACTGGCAAGCCCTTCCATGAGGAGGCGCAGCGCGCTTGGATCGTAAGCTCCGATAAGCGGCAACAACGGTTTGTTGCAAATGGTAAAAAGCACCACGGTCAAAGGGTGAACGTGAACCACGCATTGGACATCGGGTCTTGCCTTGTAAAGCCAGGTATGTATAAACACCTCTTGAGGTGTTTCCAATCCATCCTCGCCCGCGATTTTCTTGCCGGTGAAATCCACGGTGATAATGTCGCGCGCCGCCACAAACCTCAGTCCCGACTCTTGCGGGCCCCGGGCTTTAATTAGAACTGTATCTTCCCCCGGCACCCGCGCGCTCACATGACCACTGGGCTCTTTGGTCAAGTCGAGTTTGCCTAAGATGCGGCAGGACTGGGCTACTTGCTCGCGCAGTTTCGAAAGATCACTCATCGTGTTTCCCCTCGCAATCAAATTCGACCGAAAAATTCTCACCAGCCACAGAGAAAGAATCATATTCTTGCCCACGGTGGAAGGCAAACGTAGAACTCGACTTTGCTTGTGTTTGACGGGGATTGTCGCTTTGTGATTTCGCGAGAGAATTCGGATCCAACTCCAAACACGAGACCCGAGACGCGAAACAAATGTGGCGCTGCGCGTCTCTCCGCGCCACTGGGGCGCGAAGAGACGGGGAGAGCGCATTTTTAATTACTCGTTGACCGCGCGGGGCGCTCGATCCTGGCCGCGCTGGGCGATGGATTCCATGAGACGGGTATCGATCATCGGGTTATGCGCCGCATCCCGGAGCACTCCCAGTGGATCGATCCCCTGCCGGACTTTTTTCATTTCGCGCAGCATGACTTCCCGCAACATCACGATGCCGCGATCCGACGTAGCCAAGCGTTCCCGAGTGCGGTCCGCCACGGGGCCTTGGGTTTCCCAGGCCATGTGGTCCTGCGCCTGCACCGCATCGAGGTGAAATCGTGTATAGGGATGTATCGCGTCGGGCGGATATTTGTAGGGCTTTACGTACTCGACTGGCGGTTCGTCGAATTCGATGTCGGAGCCATCTTCCGTCGGGAAAAATCGCACGATGTAAACTTTAGTGTGGGTATCGTCCATCGGCACCCGGATTTGTGCTCCGTTTCCCTGGCGCAACATGTTGGGAAATATCAACGGATGCTCATCCACCATGCCGTTCTTATAAATGCGCCGCTTCATGAGCCCATAGAGGACCTCGTAGAATTCGAATTTCTCCACATCATCCGTCAATCCTCGCGTGGTGTTGGGGATCGGGCGTCCGTTATTAGCGGTATCTTGATGGAGGATTTGCAGATGCGCCGGATCCATCGAGTTTTCCATCGCCTGAAACCAATTGCAGTCGAGCTGGGGTTGGATGAATATTTTTCGCCGCCCGTCCTTCCTGGTCCAAATGTCGTAATTAGGAATGAGCGGCTGCGGCTCTGGACCTAGATAGGCAAAGTAGAGTCCCACCACTTTTTGCACCGGGTAAGCTCTCTGTTTTACAGTCAGATGAAATTTGCTCCCAGCCGGCTCAGCGGGCGTCTCCAGGCAATTCCCCTTAGAATCGTAGAGCCAACCATGATAGGGGCAAGCGAGGCCTCGCTCCTCGACGCGACCGTAACAGAGAGAAGCTCCACGGTGTGCGCAACGATCATCGATTAGGCCGACATGTCCTTTCTTATCGCGAAAAAGCACCAGCGTCTCTCCAAGTATCCGCACCAGCTGGGTCGGCTGTTCTTCCGTGAGCTCACTGGCAACGCCCACCGGCAACCAATAACGGCGCAAGAGTTCGCCTGCGGGCTTTCCCGGCCCGACTCGCGTCAACATCTCATTTTCTTCTCTAGTCAGCATTCCCGAACCTCCGTAAACGCGGTGTGCTATTTTTTAACTGCCTTGGCCAACGCCTCATTGATTATTTTAAGCGCCCCCTCGATATTCTGGTATTGGGGGAGGCTCGGATTCGCGTAGCGCCCCTGCGGCTGGGGAACCGCCGTCGGGTCCGACAACATGTTTTTGGGTATGTCCAGACGCAACGAATTGTTATCGGTTTTCTCCTGCCACTTCAGTTGCCCCTCTTTGGACAGCAGCCAATTAAGAAAAACCTTCGCGGCTTGCGGGTGCGGCGCCTTGTTCACCAGCGTTACATGTCCGAATCCGCCCGACATGTAAGACTCGTCATCCGGCGCGCTGAGGATGTCTACCGGCAATCCCTTCTTGCGCGCGTCGTTGACGTCGTTATTGGAGGAAAAGATGGAGAGCAGGAATTTGCCTTGGGCCACCCAGTCGATCATCAACCGCTGGTCGCGGCTGATGGTCGGCTCCATTTCGCTGAAGAACCGCCGAAAAAATTCCCCGCCCAGTTTTGGATTGTGGTAAATACTACGCACGTTTTGCACATGGCCGCGCGCGCGCGGGTCGTAAACCACCATCTTGCCTTTCCACCTCGGATGTAACAGGTCTAAGTAAGACTTTAGCCCTTCGGGTTTGGTTAACTGCGTGTTGTAAGTTGCCAGATTCGAGTTGACGTTGCCTTGCATCATGAAGACGAACTGCCCCTTGGCATCGGCGTAGGTGTGGGTTTTGTTGTACCAGACTGAGGTATCTTTGACTTCCGGCAGCACCAGCAGCGGCGGGATCGGATCGAGCAAATTGCCGTTGAACAGCACCTCGATCAAGCTGCCCGAACCGCCGATAAAAATATCGGCAAGAAATTTTCCCGCCCGCCTCTCGGTAACCAATCGTTGCGAGTTGTCAGTGCCCGAGCCGGGGACGTAAACCAATTTGATTTTGCGAAACGCCCCTTGAAAGGCATTGATGGAGTCCTGATAGTTGATCCCCGGGGGACCGTAGATCGTGACCTGTCCTTCTTTCTCAGCGGCGGCCACCGCCTGTTCCCACTCCACCTGCCAACCCGGGGCGGCGGCAAAGAGTTGAGCGCCGTGGAGGCAAAAAATGTATAGCGCCACGACCACCGACAGAACCACGAATTTATGAATTCTTCCGCCCATCACATTTCCCCGTCTCCCTTCTTCCGCTCGGCCATGATTTCGCCGCCGAGCCGGCGCAGGCATGTAAAATCATTTCATTGCGGCAAGTCGGTACGCATCCGGAGGCGTCCGGTTCTATCAAGCAAAGAGGACAATCGCGCGCTGTCCCGTATGAATGCCTTGCACATTTCATATATGCTATCCGAACAGTCGGCTCATTGAAAGTATTTTTTTTAAAAAAACGCGTAAATTCAAATAGTTAAGTTAAAGGTTAAAACATCAACGCCTTAACTTTTTCGATTTAAATTACCTCAGTGGCCCAACGGCGCAATCCATAGGAACTCGTCACCGAGCTCGTATTGCCAATGGTTAGAATGCTTTGAAGGCACAACGTTGAGGCTATGCGACGGCTTGCTGGCGGTTCGTCTTGAGCGGTTGGTGCAGACCGATTCTATCGTTGATCACATCGAGTTCAATAATTTGATTTGTCCGAGGATCACGAACCAGGCCCAAAGGCTCCCCGCCCGCGCGAACGACTTCGATTTGCTGGCGCAACAGGCTTCGTAACATTATGATCCCCTCATCCCCCACCCCCAGATGTTCCTGCGTTCGATCGGCGAGCGGTCCCTGGGTCTCCCACGCCATGGAGTCCTGAGCCGAAACTATGCTCAAATCGTATGCCCGAGGAGCGCTCTTGAGTTGCCTGTAACGCCATGGCACTTCCGCCTCCGGCGGTGATTTTTCCGAAGTCGAGGGGACGAAATTGACGCGAAATATCTGAGTGTGGTGATCATCCACCGGCACACGGATCTGCAAATTATGCCGTTGCCCCTTTCCTTCCTCATAGGGTGCGACGTGCCGCAGCGTCGTCGGGAAAAGCAGCGGGTGCTGGTCTACCTGTGGCCCCTCCCCCGTCGCACTGGAAAGTGTGGTGCGCCGTTTATTGATACCGTATTCAAAGCGAATGAACTCATGGCGTTCAGCGTACCTTTTCACTCGCAGGGCAAGATGCGCCGTATCCCCGTGGAGCCAGAAAAGATGGGATGGGTCCACCGAATTTTCCATCGGCTGGAGCCAGTTGCAATCGATGACGGACTCCTTGACGACCCACCGTTTACCGTTTTCCCAAACGAGCACGTCCCAACGAGGTAGTAGGGGCGCCGGCGCAGGACCGAGATAGGCGAAAATTAATCCGCCCAATTTCTCCACCGGATAAGCGACCTGTTTTATCCTTTCTTTGAAAGTGCTGCCGGCCGGCTCTGCCGGCTGCTCGAGACACTTGCCGGTCCCATCGAACTTCCAACCATGATAAGGACAGCGAATCCCTTCCTCGTCGACTCGGCCATAGGCCAACGAGGCCGAACGATGGGGGCAGTGTTCCCCGACCAGTCCGTAGTTGCCCTTCAGATCACGATAGACGACCAGCTCCTCGCCCATGATCTTGACCGGCAAAATGGATTTCGCTTTTGTGAATTCGCCGGCGGCCGCCACCGGATGCCAGTATCGGCGTAACAGCTCCCCGGCCGGAGTGCCGCGACCGACGCGGGTCAGAAGCTCATTTTCGTCTCGATTGAGCATCTCAATGCACCCTAATTTAGCCTAAGCAATCAATAGGATCTCACTACAGCACGACTCCAATTCTGTCAAGCAAAACCATGCTATCGCGCATCATGTGCCAAAGAAAAATGGAGCTGGTGTCAATTGTCGCGAAGTGGTCCGCTGCAATTGATGTACCGTTGAACATTGACGACTTGACATTACTCCGTGCTTGGAATGAATATAGGCTGCGCTTCGACGCACGGCGCCAAGAAAACGATTTCATCGATCGGTCTTACGAGGAGGAGTCATGAAGGTTAATTCAATGAAACTTGCTATCTGGTCGTTTTGTCTGCTGCCTTTGCTCGGCGGAGCGGCGCAGGGCGGTGAAGCAACCGTTTCTTCGAGCGCCGAGTGGGAACGCTTGATCAAGGCGGCCGAACAGGAGGGCCAGGTCAACATCTATGCCATTTCTCAAGAAGACGAGTGGCAGGCCTTTCAGAGGCGATTTCCTAAAATCAAGGTCGTCCTGGTCCACGGTAACGCGTCCCAAACCCTGCAACGGATAATGGCAGAGAGAAGAGCCGGAAAATTTGTCGCCGATGTCGTGCGGCTGGGCGGGGGCACCTCCACGAGCCTTTACCAGGCCAAGGCGCTGGATCCTCTACCACCCGCGCTGGTCTTGCCGGAGGTGAAGGATCCTTCGAAGTGGTTTGAAGGGGTTCACCACTATAATGACCCCGAGCATCAGTACTCCTTCATTTACGCGGCCTTTCCGCTTCGACTGCTCGGCTACAACACCAAGACAGTGGCGCCCAAATCGATCACTTCCTTTTTGGATCTCCTCGATCCTAAATGGAAAGGTAAAGCCACCATTAAGGATCCCCGTGAGCCCGGGGGCGGTACTCCGCTACTTTATCTCTATCATAACCCGCAGCTCGGTCCGGAATATCTCAAGAAGCTCCTCACCGTGGGTGGGCTCACATTATTGCGTGACGAGCGCCAGCAGACCGACTGGCTGGCATCAGGCAAATTCCCCATAGCCATTACCGCCAAGGCAGATGATGTTGACGAGGGTAGAAAGCAAGGCCTGCCGGTGGACGTGCTCGATGCTCATGCCTTGAAAGAGGCACCGGGGCTTGAAGCCGGGGGCGTGATGATCTCGCTGGTGAACCGGGCGCCCCATCCCAATGCCGCCAAACTTCTGATCAACTGGTTTCTGTCCCGCGAAGGACAAACGGTCATTCAGAAGCGCGAGCCGCTGCAGAACTCTCTACGCGAGGATATTTCCAAGGAGGGCTTGCCACCTTACCACCTGCGCCAAAAGGGAGCAAAATACGTCCGTCTTTGGGGCCCGGATGTCTGGGACCGAACACCCATCCGCAAATTTGTCGCCGAGGCAATTAAGTAACGCCGCGTTTCAGCAATCGCCCGACGGCTTTTTTTCTTAACCGCGAGAGCCGAGCGGTTCAGCGTTCGCATCAAGTCCGGGGCTTTCTAGTTTTACGTTCCCTGGTTCCTGGTTGATCGGGCGGGACTAGTGGGATCTATACAAAGGTTAAATAACGCGCAGCCAGCGCAAACACACGTTGACTTATTAAGGAGTTCAAATGTAAGTAGTCACCCGGCAGCCGAGAGGATGAGCCCCGGAGAACGCGGGCACGGGAACGTAAAGGTCGCGTTCCGGCCCGGGCCCTCGGATAAGCCACCCTCGGGCAGGACGGCGTGGTGGCCTGCAAGCCACAGGCCTATTGACCGCGCTCGCAAGGGCTTGTCCCGACGGATGCCGGCTATGTCACATGTCTACATACTAATGACCTCATTAATAAAACTAGAAACTGGAGACAAGAAACCGAACAGAAAGCGAATGCATCCACATGGAAACAAAAAACCAGCGCCAATCGATCAAGCAACTAACCCGGCAGGTCATGTTTTCTTGCCGGATGATGGGCGACCGGGGAGTGACCCGAGGCTCCTTCGGCCACGTGAGCGCGCGCATCCCCGGCACCGACAAGATCTTGATCAAGTCCAAGGGACCGGCAGAAGAGGCCCTCGAATTCACCACCGAGAAAGACATCATCACCATCGACATGCGGGGCAACGTGCTGCAAGCGGCCAAAGGCAAGGACGCGCCGCAAGAGACCGCCATGCACCTGGCGGTTTACCGTACGAGACCGGAGGTCCAAAGCGTCATCCATAGCCATCCGGACTGGGTGGTGGCTCTGACCGCCGCCGAAAAACCTTTGCTACCCATCTATGCCGCATATAACCCACCGGGGCTGAAATTATTATTGGATGGGATTCCGCTTTACCCGCGCAGCGTCACCATCGTCAACGATGAGCTGGGTGAGGACTTCATCAAGGTCATGGGCGCTAAGAACGCCTGCCTGCTGCTCGGCCATGGCATGACGACGGCGGGAACCAGCGTCGAAGACGTCACGCTAACCACTCTCAATCTCTTTGAACTGGCAAGAATGAACTATCTCGCCTATGCCATTGGCCAACCCAAACCCATTCCCCAACGGGATATCGATGAGTACACTGAGCGCTGGCAGCGCCGCGCGCGCCGACTCGAATCGACGGGCGAACATCCGGACTGGCGCTACTTTAAGAAATTGCTCGGCAAAAAATGATGGGCTTTTGAAGAATAATGGATTGCCGGTTTTATTTTTCTTGCTTTTCCTTGTCCAGCATGGACTCGTAGCCGAGCTTTTCGAGCACTTCGAGAACCGATAGCCCCTGGCGAATGCCCTCCGCCATCCGCGCCTCCGTCGCGGCCACGGTTTCCGCCTCGCGCACCACATCTTCTTCCTTCGCTCGCGGAATAATGACCACGCCGCTGCCATCCGCCATCACGAGATCGCCCGGGTGCACTTGAACGCCGGCAAACTCGATCTCCTGATTGTGAGATTCTTGCATGATTCGCCCGCGCGCCGTCATCGGCACCGCGCCGCGCGCGTACACAGGGAACTCCAGCTCCCGGCTTTCATCGATGTCTCGGCAAGCCCCATCAATGACGACTCCGCTTACGCCTTTCTTTTTAGCTGCGAGGGCCAAGAGTCCTCCCCAGCATGAGGTATCGGTTCGCCCGCCGTTATCGATGACGATAATATCTCCCGCCGTCGCCGCCTCTATGGGCAGCACCCCCAGATGGTGTTTTGCTTTGTCCAGGCCCGCCGGCTTGATTTTCATAGTCACCGCGCGCCCGACGATCTTCGGGCAGGGCCACATGGGGGCGACGCCGTAGGTCGCGCCCCTTAACCCCAAGCGGTCCATGCCGTCGGACACCGCGCAGCTGTCGATTTTCAACAACCGCTGAATAATCGGTTCACGCGCCATTCAGACCCCCCGCAGTCGCTCTCTGAAGGAGTTTCGAATTTGTGCGGCATCGGCTCTAAGAACTCTAGACCCAAACCGCTGGACTCCAGACTCCCTTACATCCAATACGCGAAGCCCATGCCGCAACCGGTCGCCGCCGGAGAACGATAGGTCGTCACGTATTCGAAATACTTCAAGTCCCGATCCTCCATCGCTCCCGCCAGAGCTACCCAGTTGAGTATTTCCGAGGTTCCACCCGTCAACCTTTCCCGCGGTAGGCGAAACAGCGTCTCCGGTTTTTTGTTTTTCAGACCGTCCATTGTCATTTGATCAATCTCTTCATCGATCACCACATGGCTCAGTCCCCCGGAGGCCATGAGCGCGACGCGCTTGTCGCTGTCCCACGACTCAATCCCACGGCGTACCGCCTGCCCGAACGCGTAGCATCGCTTCGGCGTCGGCTGGTTTGGCGGGTAGTAAGTGTTGACCATGACCGGGACCATCGGGATCCTGCTGGCCGGTATCACGCGCCGGTAAAGAAAACTAAACGCATGGCCCACGCCGATCTCTTTGCGCAGGCGATTACAGCGCGCGATGTCGAAGTCATCGCTATTCAACGCGCAAATGAGATGACTTGCCAACTGTTCATCGTTTTTATATTCCTCGGCCGTCTCGACCCACCCTTGGCGTTCGGCTTCCTTCCAACCCGATGGACGGATGCCCGAATCGCGCACTACGGGAATCGATTTCCCGTGATAAATGGCGAAGGTCGGCATGTTGTCGTCGCCGAACTGCTCGTGTTGGTCATCGCCGAAGACGACCACGACGTCGACGTTGGCCTTGATTAATGTGTCGCCCAAGACCGTGATGGCCTTTTGACACGCCTCATCGCGCTGGCGGAATTTATCGTCACCAAGCTCGGACTCTATATTCGCCTTGGCTCGCTTGAGCAGCTCGGGATAATCCAGGCGAGGGTCGTTTTCGTCCTTCTTTAACAACAGCCCCCAATCTTTGGCTCGGATACTCAATTGCGGGCTATGGGAGGTGCCTATGCCTAAAACGATTTGTGCCATGTGAGTTTCCTCTTTTTCTTCGGTTGGATTTACCCTATGCCTCTGATTTTACCCGCTAACAAACGCCTCTACAAGTAAAGCTCGGTCGCTGTCAAGCCTGAAAAAGACTTCCTTGTGGCTCCGGTATTTTGCCTGTGCTTGGGTTCATTATCAAAAGCTCACAACTCTAGCCGCGGCCGATGAAGGAATTAGTTTTACCCTCGGTCCGCTCCAAATAACGCACAAAGGTGTATTTGTTCTCCGCCAGATCGGTGTTCGGGCGCGGGATCTCGCGGTGCAGCAGGCTTTCTTTAACTTTGCAGACGACAAATGCCATCTGGTGCTGTTCCAGAGCGCCAAGGCCGGTTTTTTTAAAGTCCTCGATGCCGCGAATCGTCACCGCGTTTTTGATTCCGGCCCCCTGCGCCATCGCCGCCAGGTCGGTATTACCCGATGTCGCCGTGGGATAGCTAATCCGGCTGCCGCTGTAAACGCCGTTATCAAAAACGTAAATAACCAGATTCTTGGGCTGCAAGTTGCCGAGGGTGGCCAGGTTGAACAGCGAGAGGAGCACGCTCCCGTCTGAATCCAGCACAATGACCTTGCGATGCGGCAACGCTAAAGCCAATCCGGTGCCGACACCGATAGCGCAGCCCATCATGCCAACCAGCAGATTGCCCTCATGCCTGGAGAGATGCGACCATTCGATACGCTGGCCGCTCTGGGAGGTGACAACCAGCTGATCGGTCATTTTAGCAGCGAGAAGCTCTAAACATTCGTAACGAATCATTCCGAGAACTCCCCGGCAAAAAGCAGCGCAAAGGGGCTGCGCAACGCATTGGCCGCGCGTGCCGCGTCTTTAATTTTCGCTTCCAACCTATCGCCGTCTACGAGAACCATATGCTCGATCCCCAGCCCCTCGAGAACGGGAATCGTCCGGTTACCGAGAGTGGCATAGAGAAAACTATTGCGCTGATCGGGAACACCGCCTAGATAACCGATGATGAGCAGAAGAGGGACACCAAGCTGTTTGCCAACGGCGAGCAAGCTGTAACTGGAAACGAAGATGCCGGTGTTTTCCATATACACGGCCGCCTGTTTTCCCCCAAGGGTCGCCCCGGCGGCGATGGTGACCGCTTCCTGTTCATTGGCCGCCCCGATGAGAGTCATCTCAGCATCGTCGCGAATCAGCGGCACGATCTGGCTCAATCGGGTTTCGGGCAGGTAGGTGACAAAGTTCACCCCTGCCCCCTTGAGGCTCCGCACCAGACGATTTGCCAGTTCTTCTTGCATCAGACCTAGTGTGAATTACCAACTAAGCTTTGCCGGCGCAATGGCGTTCTTCGGCAGCACGGCATTGCTTTGTCATTTTCTTTAGCCAGGCTCACCGCTCGCTCTTAAGATAGTTTTCCCAATGATGCTCTGCCTTAAAACCCAAAAGTTTTCTTGCCTTTGCCGAATCAACACCGCTCCAATTTCCCTTGAGGCGGGTTTTTTTCGCTATGCGACCCAGGTGCTTTTTGATGAGGTCATCCGTGGCTTGTTTCATGCTGCTTTCTGGCGCCGCCACGATCATGACTTCATGGCCGGTGAAATTAGCCTCCAGCGCCAACCGACAAGCCTTGGCGGCGTCGCGGCCGTCGATATAAGCCCACTGGCCGCTTGCGCGACCTCTGGGGTCGGACCAGCGTTGGCGCACGATTTCATAAGAAAAATCAAAAACGATTCCGGGAAAGCGCAGGCTGCCGATGCTCATCTCTTGGTGCGTCGTTGCCATTGAGTGCGCGATCTGCTCGCCCACAATCTTGGACAGGCCATAGGAATCCTGCGGCCGGGAGGGATGATTTTCATCCAGCGGCAGGTACTCCGGCAGCCAGGGGAGCTTGGCGTAGATAAAACCAAATGCGGCCGTGCTCGAAGCGATAGCAACCTTGTTAATCTTCAAATCGCAAGCCGCACGGAGCACATTGTAGGTAGAGGTAACGTTATTACCGAAGGTTTCGGCGTCGGAAGTCAGATTAGGCGCCTGAAAGGCGCCCAGGTGCGCGACGCCGAAGGCCCCCTGGAAGGCTTCATAGAGATCCCCCGAGCGGCGTAGATCAACGATCCAGCTCGAACAAAGCCGTTCCGCGGGCGCGACCCTGTCAAGGCTCAAGACATCGTAGTTATAGGCGAGCAACTCTCTGACGACGAGCTGTCCCAGCTTTCCGCTGCCTCCTGTGACGACAATCTTTTTCATGAATTGATGTAGGGGTTACTGGCCCAGTATTCCAGCCTCTCGAAGTTCTCTCTCCAGTTTCGCCACCGCCTCTTTCGGCATGGGCTCGGTCTCCCACTTGGGAAAGCGTTTCACATCGAAGCCCCGCATGCGAAATACTTCGCGCAACGGCACGCGCCCATACCTGCGCAACTCCGTCGCCACGAGTCGTGCCGCGACATCGACTTTTTTCTGCGCTTCCACCGCCCGCGGGTAATCCTTGTTATGGAGCGCATTGAACAGCGCGACACAGAGTTCGGGCACGAAACTCGTCGGCGGATTGATCATCCCGGCAAGACCAAAAGGCACCAGACCGAACAAATCCGCGTTGCCGGTAAAAATAGAAACATCCGGCAAGAGCCTGGCGTACTCCAGTAGTGCCCCCTGTCCGTATGCGACTTTGATTCCTTGGAGCGCTGGAACCTCTTTTTTCATGCGCACCGCGAACTGCGGCGGGATGGAAATACCGGAGTATTTGGGGTTCTCATAGATGAACACGGGAAGCGGCACGGCCTTAGCGACGGAGCGGTAGTGCGCAATGATTTCGTACTCTGTGTGGTCGGAATAGTAATAAGGCGGCACCATCGCCACCACGTCGGCTTTATGCGCCGCCGCATGTTCGGCCAGCTCCACCGTGCTCTCTGTGTCGGCCGTGCCGACATGAATCGCCACCGGCACGCGAGAGCGCGCTTGATCGAGAGCGATGGCCGCGGTTTTTTTACGCTCGTCCATCGACATGGCCGGCCCCTGCCCCGTCGATCCCAGGACGAACAAACCCTGGACCCCGGCGCCGATATGAAAATCGACGAGTTGGCGCAAGATCTCTTCGTCAACTCTAATCTTCTCATCGAACGGGGTAATGATCGGCAACAATACGCCGCGAATCATAAATCCTCCTCTGTTTCGCGAGTTGATTGGATTTCCGCGATCTAACTGTCTCGCATAGTACTACTGCAAAAACATGTCAACCCGGTGCCCAACACTCCGTACTCTGCCTGAAACACAGTCTCCCGGCCCCCTGAGGCGGATGGCGGGTTAAATTTCCTCTTTGACGATTCGGTAATAAAATATCTAACCCCATCGCGGCGGAGCCGCAACCAAAATAAAAATGGATATCACCACCAAGCACACCCGTCGATGCAGCTTAGGACAGAAAGCTCGGGCAGAAAACTTGCGCGGGCTGCGGAAACTTTGAGAAATGGTAGTAAAAAGTGACGCCATTGGACCGTGGCAAGCGCTGACATTAAGACTGACAACCTTGACAATGCTTCAGGATGGGCTGTCTGCCAAAGCAATAATTATTCAAGGGTTACGCTACCTCCGGGCACTTTGCATGGTTTTTGCGTAATGATGATTTTCATGAACGACCCTGGTACTCCCACGGAAAACATGGCCGATATACTGCACCTTCGCGAGCAAGCGAGCGCGGCGCTGGATGGCTGTCGGCAGGTGGGTAAAGCGATTCGACTGTACGAGCGATACCTGGAATTAAAGCGTGATTACCGCGTCAAAATGGTGGGGCGGTTTCTCGTCATCGAGGGCGGCCTAGCTGAACATCACGCGGACATCGTCGCCTAAAGCACGCCTTTCTCAATTCGTACAGATGCGTATGTGAATTCCCGTCTACTGCACTCGCTCGCGGGCTCTGCCGCGCCGAGAAGTTCACTGAATTGTTAGCCCCTGAGAAAATCCGGGGGCAATCTGCTAAGCCATAATTTTTAACGCAATGTAGGGCGCAATATTCAACATTATTATTGCGATTTTGTATTGTGCCAGATACTGAAAATAGGCTCGACTCAGATCTGTTTCGTCAAGCCCAAACAACTTGGCATGAATTTTTGAAATAGCCTCTCGCATGACAATCAACATGAGGGTTGCAAACGTAAATACGGCGATATTCACAACCGACACCCACCCGAGCAATTCTGTAAGCGCTTCTGTGGTCATTATTTTATACCTCCCGAATTTGCGGTGTTCATCTGATTAAGCCTGTACGCCTAGGCATTGGGAAAGCCCCGTCAGGAAACCCAGCTCGGGTTCCGACAATTATACGGAAACGCAAAGGAGACCCTAGAGGTGACGCCGGTTGCCCTGGCAGCCGGACTCATTTACTTTTTCTTGGCCGTTCCCGCGGGTTTGATTGAACGCGTTACGGTTTTAGCTCGACGAATCTTCGCCCATCGTGCTCTTTGAGCAGCGGCAATTTTCTTTTTTACAGAAGCGCTCAGGGTACGTTTTCTCGTTGCCGCAGGTCCAGACTTAGCTGGCGCGCCCAGGATGCTGACAAGCTCCCGATTAAGCTTCTCGATCCGCTCTTTGATGGCGACGGCCCGTTTGAGTTGGCTGAGGGTTAGGTCATGTGTATCCATGCGGGAAGTAAATATTCAAATCCGATGGAAATCAAGAGCCGGTAAGATGTCCGTATCAGCAAAACTGAGCGCCGAAAGGTTCAGCCTGACCTTTATTCCTCGCTCTGCCCCGTGAGCCAAGGAGAACCGATCCACGCGTGCGCGCCTGTCCCTGCGGCGGCCATGAGCGCAATGAGGGAGCGGCTTTTCTTCCGGCGTTACCTCGGTACCAACAAATCCACTACGTCTTTTGCAGTCGTCAGGTCCTGGCCGCTAGCGTCCTGGTATCTCTTGATGGCGTCAATGCGCCGCCCTTGCCGCGCTAGAGCGGTGATTTCGGCTCTCAAAGGATCAACAAGGCCGGCCACCAGCGACTCGACCTTTCGTTTTTGCTCGGCGCGTTTCGCCTCGATTACCCCTATGGCGGCGACGGCGTCCGGACGCGGACAAGGCAATACTTCGTACCAGCGCGCGCCGTCACGGACAATGAGCAAGATGATTGACGTGGCACTGTAGGGGCCAGTGTCGAAATCTATTTGCAACTGATGCGAGGGACGCAGCGGATAATCCGACTTGCCATCGGACGGCAATAACTGCTTGCCGGCAAGAGGTTCGGCCGTCACCTTATACTTCGCCGCCGGAATAACGTGCTTTAATTGCCGGGAAAATATCCAGTCGTAATAGGGTTGCGTCTGAGCGTTGATGCAGGCTCTGGACTTGGGGTGTAAAAGCGCCAGGCGACTTGCCGCGCTCTTGCTGTTCACCGCATCGACAAACAGCTTGGCCAACGCTTCCGGTTGATTGGGCGCGACAGCCTGAGCGTGACAAACCAACGGGAGCGACAAAGCGATTCCTAAAGTTGCCAGCTTAAATCGTATAAGCATTTTGGTAATCCATGAGACGAACGCTCTCAACATTTGACATGAGCTGAGACCAGAGCGCTTGGCGCAACACCAACCAACCTGGCTGCTCGACTGACGCACAAGATTCGACTATGACGCTGAACTAATAATATCCAGACCGGCTTTTGTTGCGATCAAAATGCCTGTAAAGGCCTAGGGTTGAACCCCTTTTTTCCGAAACGGGAGAAGCATCGATACGCTGCGGCGATACTTTTCATAAGATTCGCCGTGGAAGCGCAACAAGTCTCTTTCCTCGATTTGAATGGCAATCAGAATGTAGGCGGTTGTGCCAATGGCGAATACCAGATGCCCCACCGTCATCTGAGGCGTCGCCCAGAAAGCGGTGATCCACCCTACCATGAGCGGATGGCGAACGAGTTTATAGAATCCCGTGGCTTTAAATTCGAGCGGTGCATACTCCTTGCCTCTGAGATGGAGATAAACTTGTCGTGTACCAAAAAGGTCGAAGTGATTGATCATGAAGGAGGAGATGACAATCACCAGCCAGCCGAGCCCAAAAAGGCCCCACAAGATGATTTCGCCGATTCGATTTTCAACGTTCCAGACGACTTCCGTCATGGGTCTCCACTGCCAAAACAATAGGACAACTAAAAAATTGCTGATCAGTACGTAAGTGCTGCGTTCGATGTGGCGAGGAACAAAATCGGTCCACCAGCGTTTAAATCCCTGACGTGCCATGACGCTGTGTTGGATACCAAACAGGGCAAGCAAGAAAATGTTGACGAGCAGCGCCTGGCCGAAGGGCTCGGCTGGACCCGAATCAATCGACTTGGGAACGCCGAAATTCGCAAGAAACCCGACGAAGTAGAGAAAAACAAGCAAAAAGAAAGCGTGGGCAAAGATTCCATATAAAAAGGAAACGACCTTCCCCATAAGAATTCCCTCCTTGATTCGTTAATCTACGAGCGGCTCGTTTAGCCGAGCCGGCTAAAATAACGGCGCCGCGCGGGCGTGCCTGACCAGGTGGCACTGTGGTGAATTTTTTTGACGTTCGCGTTCCTGACTTATGGTGGTCGCAGCAGGACTCGAACCTGCGACCTCTCGCATGTGAGGCGAGCGCTCTAACCAGCTGAGCTATGCGACCATTGAGGGTTTTTTCTTAACACCTTGACGGGTGAGCTTCAAGCTCGATCTGAACTGATATAATTATGGCCTCGCCTGCCGTTGTTTAATTCTTTGGTTCAGCGATTGCAGGACTCCGGCATCCACGGCGGCGATCACGTCCACAGCGGCATCGAGCTCCTCTTCGGTCATCCCGGCCTTCCTTGCGTCCGCAAGGCGCCGCTCCACTCAGGGATCGCAGAGCCGCATCATCGCCACGGCGAGGCCCATGAGCATTTTCTCCCGTTCGCTGAGACAGGCCACCGCATGAGCATCCCGGTAAAAGGTTCTAAAATCGGCTTTTTTCAAGTTCGCTGTTCCCCTTTGGATCTAGTCTCGCGTCTGGAGTCTCGGGTCTCGTGTCGCTTTAGTTCTGGACGCTAGACTCTAAACTTTTTTCATTCCGGCTTCACCCCGCAGACCAGGGCGTACGAAAAACCGCCTTTGACATGCACATGGTCGTCATGTCTGTGCCATGTGAAATAGTTTTTCTTCAGACGCTCCGCCAGCTCCGGTGCCTCGGTCTCCAGCTCTTCTGCAGCTTCCAACCAGTGGCGCCCCGTGGGAATGCCGTCCATCCCTTCTTGACTAAAGGAGTAGGAGAGAATGTTGGTGCGGGGCACGCGGTAGCCGGCTTTAGTCAGCAGACGCTGGATGCTACTGGCGGTGTGAAAACGAAATCCCTCGCCGTGGGTGCGCCGGAATACTTGATTGATCCTGGCGTCGAGCGCCACGTCCACTGAATCTTTTGCTTCCTCTATTACGGGATCGAGGACCACGAATCTGCCGCCACCCTTCAACGCCCGCAGCACCTCGCCGACCACGCCTGAAGGGTTGCCGAAATGATGCAAGCTGAAGGAGACAAAAGCCCGGTCGAAAGCGTTGGTCTTGAAAGGTAGTTTATCCCCTTCGCCTGCGCTCTGCTCATAGCGTGTAATCTTATCTTGGTGTCGATGGCCGACGTCGAGCATGGCCAATGCCTGATCGACACCGATAACCCGGCCGGACTTAAGGCGCTTCGCCACCGGCCGGGCCACACGACCGGTTCCCGTTGCCACATCGAGAATTTGCTCCTCGCCAGTGAGCGCCAGCATGTCGGCCAATTTCTCCGCCAGGTCGTCACGGATCTTGGACGCCCGACGGTCAAACTCGGCGGCGTGCGCCGGATCATGAAAATGACTTTTGCGGCCGTGATCGTGAGCATGCTCGTGAACGTGTTCGTGACCATGCTCTTGACCATGGTGATGGTCGTGGTCATGTTTGTGCTCATGCTCACTTCCGTGAGCGTGTTCGTGCTCGCTCTTGTGCTCGTGTTTGTCTGCCATTTTCCTATCCTATGATCCTTTTTACTATTGACTACTGTCTTTTGCCTGCTTACTTCCCTCTTGCCATCTCTTCCATGATTCCCCACTGCTCGTCGGTCACCTTCATGATCGAGAGACGGGAGTTGCGAACCAAATCGAAGTTTTTTAGCCTGGGATGGGCTTTCACATCGGCCAGGGTCACAGGGCACGATAGCGCCTTCACCGGTTCGACATCGACCACCAGCAGCTTGGGATCTTTCTTGCTCGGATCGGGATAGGCGCCACCCAACGCGCGGGCCAGCCCTACTGCCGCTTTTTCATCGCCTGTGTGGTAAATAAGAATACGGTCGCCTTTCTTGATATCCCTGAGATTTTTTAGAGCCAAATTATTTCCCACTCCATCCCAGATGGTTTTCTTTTCCTTCTGCAGTTGTTGAAACGAGTACGCGGACGGTTCCGTTTTGAATAGCCAACGCGTCGCCATTAAACCCACCCTCCTCTACTGGCTTTATAAAACAGCCGCCCTTGCCTTTACAACCGGTCAAGCGTTTTCCCCCGCTCCAGTCCCGCCGGTTGAAGAATTTCACATACGGATCGTTTTTGAATAGCCTCAGACGGGCAAGGGTCGGCTTGGGCCGCGAGTTTTAATCGCGCGAAGCAGCGACCATGGCAAAGACAAATTTGCGCTGTCTCGATTTACTTGATAGCGGATTATCGGGTCAGGTTTGTTATCGTAGCATAAGAACTTCTGTCGGTTGTTTTTACTCTGCCGGAAACTCGTTCCTATTGTTGTGACGTCCGCACAATTCGCCCCACAGTAGTAAAATTCACTCCGAAATACTCGGCGATCTGCTGATAAAACCCCGGTGTCATACCCCCCGCAAATCCCACGATCCCGGTTGGGGTGTCTTCGCTGCTGGGTCACAAAATGATTATTACAAGGCGTCGCCTCAAAACGGGGGCCTAGGTCCACCCCGATCGAGATCGCTCGTTATAGGGCAATTATGGAAGAAATTTTTCAGCTACGGAGACCGAAAAGAGGTGATGGAGGAAAAGCATCCCTTCAATCGGGCCGAAGCGGTCGAGGTCGTCATTTAAGTGGCGGACCTTAAGCTCTGCCCGGGAGCGGAGGCCGTCCGTAAGTTTCAGAGGTCGGGATGGAGCGTGGAGCGGCAGAAAGGCTCTCACGTGATGATGACCAAACCCGGTTATCAGTACGCGTTGTCTATCCCCCAGCACCGAGAGCCGGGGCCGGGGATTCTAAGAAAACTCCTCCGACAGGCCGGAATCGCTCCGGAGGAATTCAACGAGCTGTGAAAAGGGGGATAGGGGAGGTCAGGCCAAAGCGAGATCGTGCGTTTAAAGCAAAATGCGGAGGCAAATTTTTAGGGGACCAGCAGCTTTAGCGAGAAAAAGCGGACTGAGTCATCAAATCGGAATGATCGCCGAGATAAGATCCCGCCTTTAAAGTGCCGTCAAGCGCAAGCCGTTTCATCTGCTTCCAGCTAACCACCGCCATATAAGAAGCGTGCCAATCAAATTGATTAGCATTGCTCCGAGCATTCCCGAATAGGTAAAAGCAGACAAGGGTCCCAGTACAGTCAGCCACGTGAACCACTGAGAATCGAATTTACTTTGCGAAACGATCGCTACCCAAAGAGCATACAGCCACGCAGGAAGTAACGGTCCCAAGATTCCAATTAGAAGCGCAGGAATAATACTTCCCTTTTGGGAGGCCGCGATCGTCTTATAGCAGTAGTACGTCACGGCCCATGTGATGAGAGGAGTGGCGGTCGTCAAAAACCATACCGCCGGTGAATCATAACCTGAGCCCTTAACGAGACGCACGAGAGAGAAAAGCCCCCAGAATGCGCCACTGCCGATTAATATGAGGATAACAAACATTGAGCTTAAGGCTTAAGACAAACCGTCCAGCAGACGATGTGATCACCCACAATGCAACGAAGAGTTGACCAATCTAGGTAGGCGTCTCTGAGACACTTTCTCACACAGTCGTTCCAAGGCGAATCAGGGGTATTCTCACAAATATATCTCAGAGCGCTACCTGGAGGATACTGAGAGCAAGCATCCGGAGAAGGTCCACAGGAAGAGGAAAACGGATCACACTTATCTGCAAGTACTACGATTAAATCTGACAGTCATGGTAAAGTCCTCGTAGTCCAAAGGTCAGCCAGTAGCTAAAGGATTTGAGGGCGCGTTTATATACGGTAGACGCCTCTTGTCGAAGCCGTAATAGAGAGTTTTGGATCAGGCGATAGTCAGCATCTTTGCTTCTCACTCTCCCCGACGTTGTCTGATCATCGAAGCTTCGGAGGCGGGAAAATGACTGCCCTCATATCGCCATAGGAGACAGTTGTAAAGAAAAAATGAAATCCACGCAAGAAATTGCACCTCTCCGCTTTAGGTGATAAGGGTTCACGCATGTCTCGATTCTCCGATTTCTCGGCGGAATATTTCAAAAAACACTTCGCGCTCCACCCCTCCGAAGCCATTTACTATGGCATCGAAGGCTACGACCATTTACTCAACGATTACTCCGACGAGTCCTATCGATCCGAGCAAGCTCTTGTCACTGAGTCGCTGCAACGGCTGAGAGCAATTGCCGCCACAGACCTCAACCCGGATGAAGCCATTGACTACGCGCTGCTGGAAGGGCGTCTGTCCATTCAACATTACGAGCATGAGAAAGAAGACTATCGTCTGAAATGGCCCGATTGCTATTTGCCCACCGACGCAATCTACATTCTTACGGTACGCGCAACCGATGATTTGGCGCGAAATCTTTTAAGTCGTCTCGAAAAAGCCCTGGCGCTCATTCGCCAAGGCATTGCCAACCTGAGCCGCGGCGACGCCAAACCGCCTAGGCTTTGGACGGAAATGACCATCGCGGCAGCCAAAGGGGGAGGCGATTTCCTCGACAACCTGCCGAACCACCCGAAGGTAAAGGCGGGAGTCCCGGATCGGAACGCGCTGCTGATCGCCATTGACAAAGCAAAGAGTGCGATGAAAGACTACTCGGCATTCCTCGAGCGCGAGGTCCAGCCGCGCAGCACCGGAGTCTATGCCGTCGGCGAAGAACACTATAACCTCCTGCTCAAGAACAAGCACTTTCTCGATCACGACGCTCAGAGCCTGCTCGCTTTCGGAGAGGATTTATTTGCTAGAACGAAAAAAGAGCTAGCCGAGCTGGCGGACGAGATCGCCCCCGGCAAAGGGGTTGAAGCCGTCGCCCGAAAGATTCAAGAGCATCATCCCGCTGCCAATGAGGTGCTCCCGGTTTACCAAAAGGCGATGGAAGCCGCACGCGAGTTTGTTAAAGAGCAAAAGCTCGTTTCCTTTCCGCCAAACGAAAAACTATTTGTCGTGGCCACACCGGAATTTCGCCGCCACGAGATCCCCTTTGCAGCCTACCTTTCGCCTTCACCCAAGGATCCGGATCAGGTGGGCTATTACTATGTCACGCCGGTAATGGATGACGATCTGCTCAGAGAACATAACTGGGTGGGTCTGGAAAACACCTCGGTCCATGAAAGCTATCCGGGGCATCACCTGCAGTTTTCCGTCGCCAACTCCATTGCGGGGGCGTCCACGCTGCCACGATTAACGAACGAGTCTTCTGTATTCTACGAAGGCTGGGCGCTCTATTGCGAGCAGCTCATGCAAGAGCAGGGCTTTCTTAAAACCAAAGAGCATCGCTTCGTCATGCTCAAGGACCGCCTCTGGCGCGCCCTGCGGATCATCATCGACGTCAAAACCCAGACCGGAAAAATGACCTACGATGAGGCTGCGGATTTAATGGTGCGCGAGCTTCACTTTCCGCGTGCCCAAGCATGCGGTGACTTAAATTGGTACAGCCAGTCCCCCTCCGGTCCCATGGGGTACGCATTGGGGTGGTCGATCATCAATCGCCTGCGCGATCAGGAAAAAAAGCGTTTGGGAAGCAATTTCGATCTCAAGGAATATCACGACAAACTCCTCAGCGCTGGCAGTATCAGTCTGCCCTTGGTAGAGAAAAGATGCTTTGCGGAATGATGCCGTCATTCCGTGAAGCGTCTAGCGTCTAGGGTCTGGCGTCCGGAGTTTTAACCCGAGACCCCAAACCCGAGACTCAAAACAGGACCCGAGGCGTTAGAGGTGCTAAAGGCCCGAACTTCGAAATCATGACGGTTTCAAAAGTAAAGACCGATAAGTGTCCGCGGGGTCCTTTATTGGGCGCCCATATGTCCATTGGCGGCGGGGTTGGCAACGCGTTGCTGGAGGGGAAGAAAGTCAACTGTGATGCCATCCAGATCTTTACCAAATCATCGCGCCAGTGGGCGGCAAAGCCTTACACCAAGGGCGAAATCGAGCAATTTGAAATCAACCGCAAAGAAACCGGCATCACGAACATCATCGCGCATGATTCCTATTTGCTGAATCTAGGCTCTCCCGATAGTGGATTGAGAAAACGATCGGTCGACGCGTTCATCGATGAGCTGGAACGGTGCGAGACCCTGGGCATTTCCAATCTAATCGCGCACCCGGGAGCGCATGTAGGATCGGGGGAAGCAGCCGGCATCAAAACCATCGCAAAATCCTTGGACGAGGTGCACAAAAACTGCCGGGGCTACAACGTCAAAGTGACGCTGGAGATCACCGCGGGCCAGGGCTCCAACCTGGGCTACCGTTTCGAGCAAATCGCGGCCATCATCGCCGCGACAAAACAAAGCGACCGGCTGCGTGTCTGTTTCGACACCGAGCACGCTTTCGCCGCCGGCTACGATATACGCACCCGGGAAGGGTACGAACGGACCTTTTCCGAATTCGACAGGATCATCGGACTGGAACGGCTTGCGGCTTTTCACCTAAACGACTCCAAAAAAGAATTTCACTCCCGGGTCGACCGCCATGAACATATCGGCAAGGGCCATATCGGCGTCGCCGCCTTTCGTTTTCTCATGAACGACAAGCGCTTTTGGGGCCTGCCCATGTGTTTGGAAACACCCAAGGGACCGGATCTGAAAGAAGACCGAGAAAATCTAACCCTGCTCCGCAAATTATTGAAAAAGTCCTAAGCAAATAAATCTTTAAAACTCCGACCACGCTTTGCCGCGATCGTTGGTCATTGTTGTCGACTATTTGCGGGTAGAGGAGCCCGATGTTAACCCGCAGGAACCGTGATTCCTGGAAAAAAATACTGAACGATCAATCCGATCAGGTACCCCAACGCAGCGGCGCCCACCGCGATGGTAAAAAATTGCACTCCCGAGAGAGCCGGCGATTTTGCCGCTAAGCGTCCTTTGAAGAAGCCAACCCCGAATAAGGTTAGCGCCGAGAGCGCGATGGAGAGATAGAGCGCGGCCATACCTCCAAGAGTCAGGTAAGGCGCAATGGGAATCAGGGCTCCAACGATAAACGAAAGCCCCATGACAAACGCGGCCTTGAGCGGCTGGTTGATCTCCGCCGACCCCAAGCCAAAGACCTTCTCCTGAAAGGTCCGAAGAAAGACCGTCTCCTGCTTCAAAAGCGACTTGACCAGACTGTAGCTTTGCTCGCGTCCCAGCCCTTCCTGGCTTAAGGCTTTCATCAACCCCTCGGCGGCCAGGTAGGGCTCCCGTTCGGCTATGACTTCAGCCTCACGCAGCTCCTTGTCAAAGATATCTTTCTGCGCGTTAGACGAAAGATACGACCCCGCCGCCATAGAGATAGCTCCGGAAAACATAGCTGTCAGGCCGGCGACAATCACCACGGCGTTACTCTCGGTCGCGCTCTGCACGCCGGCGAGCAAACCGACAGTACTGATCAGACCGTCTTGAATGCCAAAAACGAGTTCACGGACGCGGGCTCGGCCCTCGATGAGCTCTTTTTTTTTCTCAATGGCCTCCAGCGACATGATCTTCAGTATTTGAATTTGAGATCGCCCGTCGGATCGCCAGGATTCCAATCTGACGGACAGAGCCGCTCGGTGCGTAGCGCCCGGAGCACCCGCAAAGTCTCTTCCACGCTGCGGCCGACATTGTTGTGGCTCACGACTTCATAAGCGACTTCCCCTGCGGGATTGATGATGAAGGTCGCACGCCAGGAAACCCCGTCTTTTTGATTGAGAACGCCGTAGGCGCGGCTGACGCTCTTTGCCTCATCGCTAAGCAGAACACAATTCACGCCTCCCAATTCTATGGCCCACTGGCGGTGACTTTCGACGGAATCGACGCTCACGCCCATAACTTCAGCCTGCTCGGCACGGAACTCTGAGGCGCTTTTGCTGAACCCCGCCACTTCGGTAGGACAAATAAATGTAAAATCCGCAGGATAGAAAAAAAGCACGACCCATTGACCCTTCAAACTCTGTAGAGAGTAATCCGCAGTTTTTCCAGCCAAACTTCCCTTCAAAGTGAAATTCGGCGCTTTTTCACCAATCTGTAGCATGTCGTCTTACCTCTTTTTGAAACCGCAGTAGCGGCTTTTTGGCACTCCGCCAATCACGACTGTTTTTGCCACAAAGAAAAAGTGTCCTTAGCGGTCCCCGTGGAAGCCGCGGTGAGCCAGGGGGCTCGAGCCTTAGCACCTTCGATGATTCCTAAAAAATATAACCGCAACATGTGCTCCATCAGCTGAGACAACGGCAGATCGCGCTTGGGCTGATACCATGTGTAGATCCAGTTCATCATGCCAAAAAGAGAAAAGGTCGCCACGCGCAAATCGATGCCTTTGCCATTCTCGTGTCGCTGTAGCTCTTCGATGAGATCCATGATGACTTTCACGTAACGGCGCTTGAGCACCAGTATTTTCTCGTTGAACCCGCCCGTCAACGAGTCATCCTCATGGGCCATCACCTTCATCTCATGCATGTTGTGCAGGAAAAAACTGAGATGATTTTCCGCGAACAGGCGAATGCGGGCGCGCGCGTCCATTGCCGGGTTGCCCGCCTCGTCCCAGCGGTCGAGCAGCGTGACAAAGCAACGCTCCTGAATTAGATAAAGCAGCTCTTCTTTGGTTGAAAAATAGTAGTACAGACCGGCCAGGCTCATGCGAGTGGCCCGCGAGATGTCCCGTACTGAAGTCCGGTGAAATCCTTTTTCCGCGAATATCCGGGCGGAGATCTTGAGAATTTTTTGCAGCTTCTGGTCGTAATGCCGCGTTGAAGATACCAGTCGATTGGGCATAGTTACCCTTGTCCACCTCCCCCTCGAGGTTGCGCTAAGCCGCGTAGTTGGGCCAACTGCTCATTGAGAAAAACCGTTGACTTTTGCACCATCCCCAGCTCGTCTGTCGGATTCCACCCCTCGATCACCAGGGCGCCGTCGTATTTTTCCTGCAGCGCCTGCAGCACCGGACCAAAGGAAATTTCACCCTGCCCCATGAGCACATGAACTTTACCGTTCTTGGTGTCGCTGATATGAATATGGCTGATCTTTTTCAGCGCACGAATAAATTCGACCACGTCCATTACCGTGTGAGCATGGGAAATATCGAAGGTCACCCCGAAGTTATCCATGTTCACGGCGTCCACGATCTGATTGGCGATGGCAGGATGGATAACCACTTCCTTATTGCGTTTCTCCATTGTTTCCATAGCTACGACCAAGCCCAATTTTTTGCCCCTGCCTGCGAAGCGCGCGAAAGCGCTGATTTGTGTATCCCAGATCTCGTCCGGCGCGTCCTGCCTGCCCGTTAAATAGCCCGGATGAACGGTGATCACCTTGGCCCCCATCTCAGCGGCCTCCTCTATTCCCTGGATCACCTGCCGGATGGATTCTTCTCTGATGCCTCGATTACTCGAAGTGATGTTGAGATCGCCGATGGGACCGTGGACAGACAAATTGAGGCCGGACTGGCGCAGTCTTTTTAATAGATCCCCCTGGTCGTCGCGCCACAGGTGCTCGGTCCAAACTTCCAACCAGGTCACTCCCTGATCGCGCGCGAGGTCGATCACGTGACCCAGCGAGTGAGATTTAAAGAGCAGGCTTGAAATCGCCGTTTCCATAGAATGGTTTCTCTCTCGATTACGATAGCTCTTCGAGATCCACGACTAAGATCCTAATTAGTATCAGCTTGTCTCAAATAAATCGATCCTAGGCGAAAGGGATGCGAATCGCAAATCGCTTGCGCCACCGCGTAAAAAAAAGAGCTCACACGAAGCGCAGTCTGCGTCGCAAAAACGGAGAAAAACCGTCTTGAAACGCCATGCGCACTGGTGTATCTGTTAAAAACGACATGAGTTACGAGAACGTCATCGTGGAAAAAGACGGCGCCCTCGCCGTAGTCACTCTCGACCGCCCGCAGCAATTGAACGCCCTCTCCTACGCGCTCGTTAAAGATCTGTCTTTGGCCATGCAGGAACTGGATCGAGACCCCGATGTGGGGGTGATCATCGTCACAGGAGGTGAAAAAGTATTTGCCGCCGGCGCGGATATCAAAGAGATGGCCGATCGCGGTCCGTTCGACGAGCGGATACAAGAGCGTCTCGCTTATCGCGACTGTATCAATAAAATTTCCAAACCGGTCATCGCCGCGGTCAGCGGTTTTGCTCTGGGAGGCGGCTGCGAACTGGCGATGAGCTGCGACCTCATCATCGCCTCCGAGAGCGCGCGATTCGGCCAGCCCGAAGTCAATCTTGGAATTATTCCCGGTAGCGGCGGCACGCAGAGACTAACCCATTTAATCGGCAAACACCGTGCCATGGAATTGCTTCTGACCGGAGACACGATCAGCGCCGCCGAGGCAGAACGGCTTGGGCTCGTCAATCGAGTGGTTCCGGTGGAGCTCTTTCTCGAAGAGGCCAAGCGGGTGGCCAAAAAAATCCTCGCCAAGCCGGCCCTCGCCGTCAAAGCCGCCAAGGAAGCGGTTCTCAAATCCGCCAACGCCCCCCTTGATGAGGGTCTGGAGTTCGAGCGAAAATCGTTCTATCTGTTATTTGCTTCGGAAGATCGCCGAGAGGGCATGAAGGCGTTTTTGGAAAAACGCAAACCGGAGTTCAAGGGGAAATAGGGAGACCGGGTTCCACCGTGGCATACGATACCATCATTTACGAGAAAACAAACGGAGCGGCAACGATCACCCTCAATCGCCCGCAGGCGCTCAATGCCTTCGTTTCCCAGATGAATCAGGAAGTCATGGACGCCTTGCGAGACGGTGACCGGGATAGCGCCGTTCGCTGCTTTGTGATCACCGGGGCAGGGCGAGCCTTTTCGGCGGGGCAGGATTTGAAGGGGCGAACTCCCGAACAGAAAGGCTCCCTCGGCGCTTCCCTTAGAGAAAAATACAATCCGATGATCCTGCAAATTCGCCGTACGGAAAAGATCGTTTTGGCCGCGGTCAACGGTGTTGCCGCAGGCGCCGGATGCAATCTCGCATTGGCCTGCGATCTGCGCATCGCTTCCGAAGAGGCAAAATTTATTCAGGCCTTTGTTCGCGTCGGTTTGGCCCCCGATTCCGGAGGCAGTTTTATTTTGCCGCATCTGGTCGGCTTCAGCAAAGCGATGGAACTCTTGCTTTTGGGCGAACCCATCGACGCTCAGGAGGCGCGCCGCATCGGGCTCGTCGCCAAGGTGGTCCCCGCTGCCGAATTTCCCAAGGCCACTGCAGAATTGGCCGACCGCTTGGCGCGCTCACCCCGGGGCATCGGTCTCATCAAACGAGCCGTCAACCAGGCGATGCTCGCACATTTGGAATCGCAATTGGAGTACGAAGCGCAGCTGCAGGAGATCGCCGGTCGAAGCGCGGACTATGATGAAGGCGTGCGCGCGTTCATCGAGAAACGAGCGCCGGTGTTTACAGGAAAATAATTTCTAGAGTCCAGAGTCTGACGTCCTGGGTTTCAACTCCAGACGCCGAACGCTAGACCCCAGACGAAAGACGCGATGGCTGACAAAAGCGAAAAAATCGGCGTTCTCGGCGCCGGCACCATGGGCGCCGGCATCGCCCAAGTTTCTGCCCAAGGCGGTTTTGACACGCTGCTTTTTGACATCAAGCAGGAGTTCATTGATAGCGGTATGGGCCGCATCCGAGGTTATCTGAAGGGAAGCCGAGAGCGGGGAAAGATAACGGCTGAGGAGGAACGCCGGATACTCAATCGGCTCCACGACACAACGCGTCTTGAAGACTTTAAAGATCGCCATTTGATTATTGAAGCCGTCCCGGAGCAGCTCGAACTCAAGCGCGAAATTTTCAAAAAAGTGGACGCCCTCTGCGGCCCGGAAACGCTCATCGCTACCAACACCTCGTCGTTTTCCGTAACCGCCATCGCCGCGGCGACTCAGGTTCAGGAAAGAATTTTAGGATTACATTTCTTTAATCCTCCGCCTCTCATGGCTCTGGTCGAGGTGATTCAGGGGGATCGCACAAGTAAAGCGGCAATCGAAACCGCCATAAATCTGATGCGCCAAATGGGCAAAACTCCGGCCCAGGCCAAAGACACTCCGGGCTTCATCGTCAACCGCATCGCTCGCCCCTTTTATAACGAAGCGTTGCGGGTTCTGGGGGACGGGAGCGCGTCCGTCGAAACCATTGATCGCATCATGAAGCAGGCGGGCAACTTCCGTATGGGACCCTTCGAGCTCATGGACCTGATCGGCAATGACATCAATTTCGCAGCGACGGAATCGCTTTACCGCTCATTTTTTGAAGACGCGAGGTTTCGCCCCAGCCCCATTCAACACCGCATGGTCATGGGTGGAAATCTGGGGCGCAAGACGGGTCGAGGCTTTTATGTCTATGACAAAAAATAGCCCGGTGATCATCGGTGAAAGCCGGCTGGCCCACGACCTATGCGATCTCTGCCGCGAAAAGGGAATCGCCGCGACATTGCTCTCCCGCCCCGAAGAATTGACGCCGGCGGCGCCTTTGGTGGTCGAAACTTACACCGGTGATCGCCACAAGAAAAAACTTATGCTGCAAAAGCTCGACGATTTCTTAGCGCCGGCTTCCGTGATAGTCTCTTCCTGCTTGGGTTACAGCGCAACGCATCTGGCCTCATGGATCAAAAAGCCGGAGCGATTGGTCGGCTTCGCCACTTTCTATCCGCTCAAAGATAGAAAAATCATCGAATTGTCCGCGGCCATGAGAAGCGGAGAAGGCTCGATAGCTGCGGCTGAGGTGTTTTTCAAGTCGCTGGACAAAGAGACCGTGCGAGTCAAGGATTGTCCCGGTCTCACTTTTCCCCGCATCCTCAGCCTCATCATCAACGAAGCCGCGCGAAGTTTTGAAGAAGGCGTGGCGACGGCGGAGGAAATCGACGTCGCTATGAAACTGGGCGTCAACTATCCCCAAGGCCCGCTTCGGTGGGCGGATCAAATCGGGCTCGATGAAGTGTTGGCCGTGCTGGAAGGCTTGCAGCGTGAAACGGGAGACGACCGATACCGTCCTGCGCCGTTGCTCAAGCGGTTGGTGGTTGCCGGTTTTCTCGGCGAGGCAAGCGCCAGAGGTTTTTATACCTATCAAGAAGGCCAGGTGAAACCATGAAAGAAGCAGTTATTGTCGAAGCCGTGCGCACGCCAATGGGCCGTCACGGTGGAATACTAAAAGAGGTACGCAGCGACGACCTCGCCGCCTATATTATCGCCAAGCTGGTCGAGAAAACCGGCATCAACAAGGAAGAAATCGAGGACGTCTATTTGGGCTGCAGCAACCAGGCGGGCGAAGACTCGCGTAATGTGGCGCGCAACGCCTCTCTTCTGGCCGGTCTCCCCTATAGCATTCCTGGCGCCACGATAAATCGCTTGTGCGGCTCCGGCCTGGAAGCCATCAATCAAGCGGGACGGGCGGTTGCAACCGACCACGGCGATCTCTTCGTTGCCGGCGGCGTGGAAAACATGACTCGCGGCCCTTGGGTCATGGGTAAGCCAGGCAATCCATTCCAGCGAGGCGATCAGACGCTCTATGACAGCTCCCTCGGCTGGCGCTTTCCCAACCGCCGCATGGGCGAGCTCTATTCGTTGATCAACAATGGAGAGACGGCGGAGAACGTGGCCGAGAAATATCAAATCAGCCGCAAGGATCAGGATGAATGGGCGCTGGGAAGCCATCAAAAGGCAGTCAGGGCGCAGGAGGAGGGGCGTCTCAAAGATGAGATCATCCCTTTTGAAATACCGCAAAGAAAAGGATCGCCGCTAATCTTAGACAAAGATGAAGGACCCCGCGCCGATACCTCATTGGAGAAACTCACCGCGCTGCAAGCCTCTTTTAAAAAGGGCGGCACCGTGACTGCGGGAAACTCTTCTCCCTTGTCCGATGGTGCAGCCGCCTTGCTCGTTACGACGCCGGAGAAGGCGGAAAAAATGAAACTGAAACCTATGGTTCGAATCGTCGCTTCGGCAACGGCCGGTGTCCATCCCAATTATATGGGCATCGGACCGATTCCCGCCACCGAAAAGGCCCTCAAACGAGCGGGGTTAACCATTGACCAAATTGATCTCGTGGAATTGAACGAGGCCTTTGCGTCACAGGTGCTTGCATGTGTCCGGGAGCTAGGCATTGATCCAAACAAATTGAACGCCAATGGCGGCGCCATCGCGCTCGGCCACCCCTTGGGTTGCAGCGGCGCACGTATCATGACGACTTTGATCCACGAGATGAAAAGACGGGGCTGCCGCTTTGGTCTGGCGACCATGTGTATCGGCGTCGGCCAGGGAATTGCCACGATCGTCGAGCGCCTCCACTAAATAATCGGTCGAACCCTAGCATGCGAAAGCGGTCAATTGTCCCGGGTTGCTGTCAAATTCTTTTTCGCGCGTTCGCGGCTAATTAAGGCTCTTGGTTCAGGTTTCGGGCCCCATGACGATACGCTACAGACGCTTTTTCATCGCTCTGCTAATCCTCGCGGCCACCTTGTTTGCGCTTGCATGGTCCCTCACCATGTTGGCTGCCCATCATCGGGCGCAGGTTTCTCAGGAGTTGCAAAAATTCCTGGGCAAGAACGTCAAGTTTGAAGGTTTCGAGCCGAGTTTCTGGGGCGTTCTCGGCTTTTCCGCGAGAGAGTTCCGCATCGCGGATCACCCGCGATTTGCCGCGACTCCTTTCGTCTATGCCAAAGAATTGAAACTGGGTGTGAGTGCTTTACAGTTACTGCTAGGCCGAGTGGTCATTAACTCTCTCACTTTCGAAGAACCCGAATTTCAAGTGATAACCGATGAAAACGGATCTTTGAATATCTCCGAGTTAGCTTTCAGAACGAAGGAGATCACCGGTTTTCCCAGGTTTAAGTTGAGGACGGCCGAAACCGAGAAAACACATCCGGCGGTAAATTTTCGCATAGCCCGAATAAGGTTGAAGCGGGGTCGGGTAGATTTTTTTGATCGGTCCGTCAAAGAGCCCGCCGAACTTCAAGTCAAGAATATCCATATGGAGGTCAACGGACTCGATCCCACGGAAACAACCCATATCAAACTTTTCGCATCCGTAGCCGAGAACCTGGGACGGGACGTTCGCATCGAGGGCAAACTGGGGCCCATGGGCCAAACCCGCGGCTGGTCTCAACAACCCGTGGATCTCGATTTGCAATTTGATTCGCTCCATCTTTCGCTGCTCTCTCGCGCGATCCCGCTTCTTAGAAACAAGCTCCCGAGTGAACTCGCTGTCGCTGGTCCCTTATCGCTTCAGGCAAAATTGTCAGGAACCCTCGATCAGCCCCGCCTTACCGATGTGACTCTCAAGGTGCCGTTCCTCGGCTCTCCGGAATATAATGTGATTTTCCGGGGCGCCCTGGAGTTTGCCGAAAACCGCGTCTGGGACAAGACCCGACTTTCCGGGATGCTGACCCTGGATCCGATCGACATAGGACAACTGCGCAATTTGCCGTTTCTTAAACGAACCCTGCCCGTTACCCTGGCTTCCACCGGAAGCTTGAGTCTCAATCTCCGGTTCGAAGGCACCTGGGAAGATCTCCGCGTTGGTGCGTTGATTAAAGCGGGCGATAGCGCACTGCGGTATGGAGACTGGTTCCATAAGCCTTGGGGCAGTGTCGCTGACCTCAGGGCGAGAATCTCACGCCAGAAAAATGGTTTCGTCCTTCATCAATCTGAGCTGACTCTTGGGCAGTCCAAGCTGGTGCTCTCGGGAACCTTGGAAGAAACACCGGTAACTACTTTGCGACTTCGACTCAAGAGCGACAGTAGCGCCCTGGCCAGCTGGGGTCATTTTGTGACGCCGCTAGCGTTTTACCGGCCGGGTGGCAACGTCGGTTGGGATCTCGTATTCGAAAACATTTTTTCTGTCGAAACAACCGGCTGGAACCTCTATGGCCGGGTTGCCTTTTTTGACGCCGAGTTCCGCCCCAAGGAAAGCAATCGTACCATCGATCGACTCAATGCCGATATCTCATTAAAGGGTGGAGCCGCTCATGTTGAAAAGGCGACTTTTCGTCTGGGCTCGTCGCTTATTACCGCCGAAGCAAAGGTCGCGGACCTCACCCGGTCCGTCGCCACATACAAGTTATGGTCTCCCCAATTGAATTCCGCCGATTTGTCGCTATTTCCCGCCGGCCAGTCCGGCCAGGTCAAAAATTTAACCGCTGTTGGCAAAATTGAATTGACGGGCGGGATGCTTGTGATGAAGGGAACCGTTACCTCGCCTCACGGGAGTCTGCAGGAGATTGATTACCGCGATCTCAGTGCCGACGTCACCTGGTCGCCTTCGAACATTCAATTTAAAAATTTTTCCTTCGAGGCGCTAAACGGCGCGTTTAACTCCGACGCTTCGTGGGCGAGGGGCGGCCAAAACGCTCAGCGCCTGTTGGCATTGACGTCGCAAATCGATTCGATTGATCTGCAAGCTCTGCTTAATCAAAAGTTTCCCAAACTGAAAAGCCGCGTCGAGGGACAGCTCCATTTGCGCGGCCGATTGGACGCGGATAGTAAAAATGGCGCGTCCACCGAGGACACATTTAAAGGAGCGGGAGAAACATGGATCAAGCAAGGTGTATTTAAAGACTTCAATTTGTTTCGCCGCCTTTTTTTCGGACACGGCGGGCTCAAAAATCCCTCTCGCCTTCCCCCAAGCCTGGTGCCGTTGCTCACGCGACAGGACACGCGGTTTGACGCTCTCAAGGCGAATTTCACGGTTGACGCGCAACGCATTCGAACCGATAATCTCATCCTTTCGACTCCCGACTATACCATCACAAGCGCAGGCTGGTTAGACTTGGACGGGGAGACGAGATGGAATGGGTTACTGGTATTCTCCCCTCGCCTCACCCGAGAATTGCAGCGTGAGCACAGAGACATTCGATTTCTTCTGGACCGACGCGGCAGGCTTTCGCTGTCTTTTCGCGTGGAGGGTAAATTTCCCAACGCTAAGATCACCCCCGCCAATCGTGCCTTGGCGCAAGCCCTCCGGCGAGTCTTTTCGGCGCAAGGTCAAACCTCTGCGGCAATTGGTGAGAAAGGCGAAGAGCGCAGCGAAAAAAAAGGATGGCTCCCGGAGTCCCTTGAAAATCTCCTCAGCCCCTAGCCTTGTGACGCTATGAAACTCCACGAGATTTATCTAGAAACGCCTCCCGAGCACATCGCCTATGTCAAGTTCATCTTCGAGTCTTACGACGATGTCGGCATCATACGGACAGTGGAGCGAAAGAAAGCGATCATCGTGCTGCTGGCGGTTCCCGACCTCGTGGATCTGGCTCGCGAGATCCTGGAATCCTTGAAACAGGAAGTGCCGTTGACAGAGATACCCCGGCCTGCCGACATAAGCGGCGATTGGTTCATGGAGGAGCTTGCGGCGGAATGACCCGGGCGCCAGCGCAAATACGGCGATGGAATGGTGGAATATTGAAATGATCGGCTGATCATTAACGGTCTTTACCCTCACTCCTCTACTCCAGTATGCCGACTCTCCAGTGCTTTAAGATTGCAATCCGTCGCTTTCCGTTGGATCCTCAGAAATATCCATGGCCGCCGATATCGCATCGCAAGATTCTTTATCATTCGTCCAGAAAAAGATTCTTGATCTTTTCGCTAAGCAGCCCAAAAACCGTCTGACGCCCGCGGAGGTTTTCCGGCGTGCGGGTTTTGCCGGCGATGACCTTCGACTTGTCGTGGCTAGTCTTCGGGAGCTTTGCCGCGAGGGAAAGCTGGTTCGCCTTAAGAAGAACCATTACGCTTTGCCGGACAGCCGAAATTTGTTGACCGGACGGGTTCACGCCCATCCGGATGGTTTTGGATTCCTCATCCCCGCCAATCGCAACGCCGCAGATGTCTATCTAAGCCGACATGAAATGCGCCGCGTCATGCATGGGGATCAGGTGATGATCCGCCTTGACCGCAAGCAACGGGGCGGCCTCGAGGCTCATGTGATTCAGGTGCTCCATCGAGCGCATAAACGGCTCGTCGGAACCTATGGGGAAATCGACGGCAAAGGATTCCTGATTCCGATGGATCCGCGCATCGCCGGCGCCATTCCGTTGCGGCCGGGGAGCGCCAAGCCGGAAAAGGGCCAAGTCATCGCCGCTGAGATCTCGCGCTACGGCACGGCTATGTCGCTACCCCAGGGTGAGCTTCTGCGGGTGATGGGGAACCCCGATGATCCGGAAGTGCAGGCTCAATCGGTAATTTTCCGTTACGGCTTATCGACGAGTTTCCCTGAGGACGTTCATCGTGAAGCGACGAACTGCCCCTTTTCCATCGCTGCTGAGGAAATCGCCGCGCGCTCGGACCTGCGCGAACTTCCCATTGTCACCATCGACGGCGAGCAAGCCCGCGATTTTGACGACGCCGTATTTGTGAAAAGACAAGCGGATCGTTTTGAACTTATTGTTTCCATCGCTGATGTCGCCTATTACGTCGCGTCTGAATGCGCGTTGGACCGTGAAGCCTTTAATCGAGGCACCAGCGTCTATTTTCCCGACCGGGCGATTCCCATGCTGCCCGAGGCGCTCTCCAACGGTATCTGCAGCTTGAACCCGAGAGAGGATCGTCTCACAAAATCGGTCTGCATGGAGATCAGCGCGAAAGGGGAGGTGATACGGAGCCGTGTGTTTAATTCGGTGATCCGGAGCCACGAGCGTATGACCTATACCGCAATGCGCCGCATTTTAGTGGACAATGACGCCCAATGCGTCGAGCGTTACCGCAACCTGGTCGGGCAATTTAAACTCATGGAAGAGCTGGCGTTGCGGCTCTACGAGCGACGCCGGTCTCGCGGCAACCTGGACTTCGACCTGCCTGAAGCGGAAATCATTCTCGACCTCCAGGGGCTCCCTGAAAACATCGTACGCGCCGAGCGAAACATCGCGCACCGCATCATCGAAGAATTCATGATTGCCGCCAACGAGGCCGTGGCGCGCCACCTCAAGGAGCAAAATTTTCCGCTGCTCTACCGCGTCCATGAAGGCCCGGAAAAGGAAAGTCTCGAAGCGTTGGCTCCGTTTCTCCTTAGCTTGGGCTATCGTCTACCGTTGAAGAAAGAGAAGATTACGCCGTTGGAAATACAAACACTCTTGGAAGCCGGCCGCGGCAGACCCGAAGAGCGGGTACTCAATCGGGTGCTGCTCCGCTCCATGAAACAGGCGGTTTATCAGCCGGAAAATACCGGCCACTTCGGCTTGGCTTCCTCATGCTACACGCACTTCACCTCGCCGATCCGCCGCTATCCCGATCTCATCGTGCACCGCATGCTGGACCGAGCGTTACGAGGAGAAAAGCCCAAACCCAACGAACGCGAAGACCTGCTCCGCTACTTGCAAGAAGCCGGCAACCACACTTCCCAGCGCGAACGCCACGCCATGGACGCCGAGCGGGAAATGATAGATTTGAAAAAAGCGCAATTTATGATGGGAAAAATCGGGGAAGAGCTCACCGGCTTCATCACCAGCCTTGCCAACTTCGGCTTTTTCGTCGAGCTGGATGACTTCTTTGTCGAAGGATTGGTCAAACTCTCCACGCTGACCGACGACGCATACGATTATTACGAGAAAGAATACCTCATCAAAGGCCGGCGCCACGGGCGAAAATTTCGCCTTGGCGACAATCTCCGCGTCAAAGTCGCGCGCATCAATACCTTTCGTAGCGAAATCGACTTCGACCTGACCTCGACCTAAGATTGAGATAAAGCGAGGGATTTATGTTCCTTTTTTGTCCCCTAATTTCCTTTACCGAACGGATGTGTGATTTTGACGTAAGATTACGACTTCTTTTCCCTCCTTTTGTTTTCAACGTGCACAATTTTGTTCCACTATCCATGACAAAATCCAACCATTAAGTCGCTAAGATAAAGCTGCACGAATTTTAATTTTCAACGATTGTCTCATGCTCGGCCTAAGGTGTCATGAGCTGACCAGATTCCTACCCCGTCGCACGTAGCGGCGTAAGATTTGCTTTTCTCACCCCCCAGGCGTCAAGCCACTATAAATGTAGGAAGATATCTTCCGGCAAAAGCAAACCTCGAGCGAACGAGTGCCGCAAAGCCACGGATCCCCCAAGGATGGCCGGGACAGCGAAGGAGCAGAGCCGGGTGGGGTATCTTTCTGCACAAGGAGGGTCCCGTGTCTATTGCTCGCTTTCTATCCCGCGTCGATATGCGTTTGAGCTTATTTCTTTTTTTCAGCCTTTTAATCTTCTTCCTCGTTTTGACCCCTAAGAGCCTTTTCGGCCAGCACGTACCGGGAGACGTGGAATTGGAAGGATCCGTAGAGGTGCTCCACGAGGACCGCCACGACGGTAGCCGCTATATGCATTTCATCCGCACCGCCTCCGAGCGCTTGGAGCTTCGCTTCCCGAATCGACTCCCCGCCCTAATGAGCGGCGAGCGCATCCGCGCCCGCGGCCGTAGAACCAACGGAGTCCTGGAACTTTCTTCAACCGCAGATGTTCAGAGTCTGGCTACGGCCCTGCCCAACACCTTCGGCGCCCAAAAAACCATTGTCATTCTGGTAAATTTCAATGACAAACCAACCCAGCCCTACACCGTCTCTAGCGCCCGTAGCGTGTTTAATACTGTGGGGAGCTTTAAGCAGGAGAATTCCTTTGCCCAGACCTGGCTAACTGGCGTCATCGATCCCGCCGCCGCCGCCGATATCTTCGGCTGGTTTACCATCAACCAGAGCTCTACGGTGTGCGACTACAATACCACGGCCGCTCTGGCAGAACAGGCCGCAACGGCCGCAGGAGCCAAGCTTTCTTCGTATAATCGAAAGGTTTACGCGTTCCCCAGCAATAACTGCAGCTGGTGGGGCCTTGGCACGGTGGGAGGTAATCCATCGAGATCATGGATCAACGGTAACCTGCAGCTCAGAGTGGTAGCCCACGAGCTGGGTCACAACTTAGGACTCTATCACTCTCATTCACTTGATTGCGGCGGCGCCGTCATCGGTAACAGCTGCACCACCAGCGACTACGGCGATACCTTTGACGTCATGGGCTCCTCCTCCTACCATTTCAACACCTTTCAGAAAGAAAGACTGGGGTGGCTCGACTACAATCTCTCCCCGCCGATAACGACGGTACAGTCCGACGGTAATTACTGGATCGCCCCCTATCAGACCAATGATACCGATCCCAAGGCTTTAAAGGTGCTAAAGTCAGTCAATCCATCCAACGGGAGGCGGACTTATTACTATCTCGAGTATCGTCGTGGCATCGGCTTCGATAGCGGCCTTGGCTCCAACGGCAATGTGATGAATGGAGTGTTGATCCGCATGGGAACCGAATCGGAGGGTAACAGCAGTTATCTGCTCGACATGACTCCCGCCACATCTTCTTGGTCGGATCCCGCGTTGGTCATCGGGCAGAGCTACAGCGATCCTGATGCCGGAGTGACGATGACCGTGCTGTCGGCCAATAGCACCGGCGCCACCGTTAGCATGACCTTCAGCGGTGGCGGCGGCACGCCCACTTGTACACGGTCCAACCCCATGGTAGCGCTTGCGCCGTCGAGCCAGTCCTCAGCCGTCGGCGGTGGGTCAAGCTACACAGTAACCGTAGCTAACACGGATACTAGCGCCTGCAGCATGTCCAGTTTCGCTCTGAGTAATACTATGCCGTCAGGCCTCACGGGGTCCTTCGGCTCATCCTCACTATCAATCGCTCCAGGCTCTAACGCTTCGACGTCGCTGTACATTTCCTCTTCGACATCGTCTTCTCCCGGAGCCTATAACTTCACCGTGAGGGGCACCAACAGCTCGGCAATCTCCTATTTAGGCTCGGCCTCGGGAATACAGAATCTCGTTGGCTCCCTCACTATGACGGTCGCCACGGATAAGTCGGTCTATAATCGCGGAGCCTTCGTGACCGTGAGGGCAACCGTAAGAAATGGCCGCGCGATGGTCCCGGGCGTCAACGTCAATTTTACCCTCACCAGGCCCAGAGGGACCTCAACCGGCAGCGCCATCACGGACAGCAGCGGCACCGCCACATACAAATATAGACTAAAGCGCAATGATCCGGCGGGCAGCTATAAAGCCACCGCGCAAGGAAATCATAACGGCACAACGCTTAACGCCTCGACGACTTTCACCGTTCAGTAACGACGCTCGTGCGCACCGCTGTCCTCTTACAGGCAAAAACGCCACGCAGTTTCTGCGTGGCGTTTTTTTGTCTGATAGAAAGCGTTAGCCGCGGCATCTCGCGTCATTGTCCCAAGTGGCGTCAGAATTATTTTGGATTTCTATTGCGATCGTTCCAAGAGCCTTTCACGGGCGAGTTGTCCCATGGCCGGTACCCGGCAAATTATAGGGCTGCCGGTCGCCAAACGGCGATCCACAACCGCCCTGGGGGCAACCTCAACCGCGGGGGTTTCTAAAAGAAGCTTTTAGGTGTGCCTTCACATATGCGGTTAGAGTTGTTAGCGTAGTCCCGGGCAATTCGTTTTTCATAAACAGTGCGGTATTAACACTAGCGGAAATCTCCTGTTACGCGCTTTCGTACTCGACCGTTTTTCCCAGGGCTTTACTGACACAGCCTCTCTTAAAACATTTATCGCCCTGATAAACTTTGCGAACGCACTGCACCAACCTTTGCCGGCAATTTAATCCGCAACTGTGAGCCCGACTGGGTCGACTTTACGGCTAGCGAGCCCTCTAGATCCGAAACCCGCGATTTCAACATCTCCGGGCCGATTCGCAATGCGGTCAACGTCGCGTGATCGTAGGCGCCATAAAAAGGGAAACCGCATCCATTGTCGCGGATATTTAACAAGACTTCTTGCCCTTCCGCCGCCACCTCTACACTAACCTCCGAAGCGCGGCCGTGACGCGCGGCATTGACCACGGCTTCCGTGATTAGATAGCAGATTTCCTGGCTCATTTTGGCGGATACTTGATTATCCAACTTCCTTAGATTCAGCACTACTTTTATGCTCCATTGATTCTCGAGTTTCCGCGCCAGCGCCTGGAGCAAGGTCTTGGCGCTGTAAACCTTTTTGACCGCAACCAATTTTTTGCCCTGGAGCTGCCGCACCATTAATCGCAGGTTGCGTTGTTCATCGACCAGCATGCGCTGGACGAGTTCCAAACGTCGCTTCGCCAGGCGCGGGTTGTCCTCCAGCGATTGCAATACACGCGACAACTGCAGACCCATCGCGGCGAGGGACTGCAGACAGCTGTCGTGGAGGTCCTGAGATAAATGCATGCGCTCATCGTTGGCCGCGGCTTGGCGCAACTGCCGCACCAGGTAGAACCCATCCATGCGCGTCGCCATCATGGCTGCAACGACTTCTGTCAAAGTCAGGTCATCCGAAGTCAGGCCCTTCCCATCAAGAAAAAAGACGCGGCCCTGCACATACTTGCCGCGCAGCTTGGATGACAGCATGCTGTTCTCGACTTGAAATCGCTCTTGCCAGCCACCGCGCAACGGCGCGCCGCACCAAAATTTTAGCCCCGTGGCAGAAAGATGAAGCACCCGCGGCGATCGGCTTTGCATGTCATGGCATAAAAAACTCTTATCGCCTAGCGACCCGACCACGGGGGAGTCGAGACTTCCGGGCGATTCCTGACTCAAGTGGAACGAATTCTTGATCCAGGTTGCGAGCCATGGCTGCGGGTTGCCTTGTTCCCGCCAAACGATAGCGATCCGGGGCGTGCCAAGGTTTCGCGCCGCCGTCTCCGACAGTTCCTGTACCATGGCGTGCATTTCGGCCGGTAGCAGGACCGGCCATGTAGCCAGCTTGGAAATTTCTCCTCTGAGATGTTGCTCGTAGTCACCGAGATAAGCGAGCAGAATGGTCGCTACTATTAGGTATACGCTTCGGATAACAAATCGGGTGAGTTCGAAGGCCGGATCGCCTGGGATCTCCGCCGTGTAGATCCCCAAGCCGACGTATGCCAACACGGCGAAAATACCCGTCCACAATGTCCCCGACAGACCCCATCGCAAAGTCGCGCAGGTCAATGAAAATGTGAAGTAGAGATAGAAAGGACTGGTGGGACCTTCGGTGAAATAGATCAAAACAGAGAAAGTCACCAAGTCAAAAATATGGGTGAGGAGCGGTAAATGGGCGGGAGGGAGCGCGATGCGCCAGGCAACGGCTAGGAGCAGCAGCGCATATCCCAGATAGCCCGCGAGGCAAGTGTAAGCAAGCCCCGCGAACCGGGACGGCTCCGATGGGTCGACATAGATCGCCACCAGCGAAGCACCCGCTAAAATCACTCGACCCAAGGCAATTAACCGCTCCGCCCGCGCGCGATGATAATGGGGAGAAAAATCGCTAAGCATTGCGATCGAACTTTCTTTTGAAAAGGCCCCTCAGCCAATCACGGAAAGAGTTCTGCGCTACAACTGCCACCGACCATGGAAAATTAACTCTCAGACTTCGTTTTCTTGAGATTTCCACGCATACCATTGGCAATCAATCGGACTTTAGTCGTGCACCCAAACGCGGGGGATAAGACCGACCATGACTTTGATAGCAATTTCCAATCAACGGGGAGTAATGGTTTTCCCCGTTTATTGCGGTGTTTATGGAGCGGATTTTAGGAAGAGCTTTCTTTGAGGTTGCAAGGATTCGGCGCGGTGGCCGGGTGGACTCGGTTTACGCGTAATCTATCCGTTCCCCAAACCCTACTCGTAGCGTAGTGCTTCGATGGGATCTAAAGCAGCCGCCTTCTTCGCCGGATAAAAGCCGAAAAAAATACCCACGGCGCCGGAGAAAAGAAAAGCGATAGCCACGATATCTGGACTGATATGGGTCGGCCACGCGGCCCATTGATTGAGTATATTCGAACTGGCCACTCCCAACAGGATCCCCAATATCCCTCCGGTCGCCGCCATCACCAATGCCTCCACGAGAAATTGCAACATGATGTCGCGACCGCGGGCGCCCACGGCCATACGGATGCCGATCTCTCGCGTCCGTTCGGTTACGGACACGAGCATGATGTTCATGATACCGATGCCGCCCACCAGAAGCGAAATTGATGCGACGCTGCCAAGCAAGACGGCCATCACCTGCGCGCTGCCCGATGCCGCCGCGGCAATATCGGAAAGGTTACGAATGGTGAAATCGTCGTCGCGGTCGGGTCCGATACGGTGGCGCTGGCGTAACAGAGCGGTAATCTGGTCTTGAGCCTCAGGGACACGGTCGGCGCTCACGGCCGAAACCACGATGGTATGCACATGAGTGATGCGCATCAAGCGCTTTTGCATCGTACTGTAAGGGATCATCACCGTGTCATCCTGATCGGTACCCTGACTGCTTTGCCCCTTGGCCCCCAGTACTCCGACCACACGAAAGGGAATGTTTCGAATACGAATAATGGCGTCGATAGGATCATCGTTGCCGAACAGCTGATGTACCACCGTCTGTCCGAGAAGGGCAACCTTGGCGGCGCTGTCGACATCGCCGTCGTGAATAAAGCGACCTTGGGCAATTTGCCAATCGCGAATCTGCTGCAGCTCCGGCGCTACACCCTGCGTCAAGGTCCCCCAATTAAGGTTCCCCGCCACTACCTGCTCGTTGCGCCTAAGCGTGGGCGAGGCTAATGCCACAGCCGGCAGCTCTTGCATGATGGCCTTGGCGTCGCCGTCGGTCAAAGTGTTGACTCCGCCGCTTCCGGTGCGAACGCCGCCCTGCGTCGAAAATCCGGGAAGAATAATTAAGACATTTGTTCCGAGACTTGCGATCTGTGATCGGATGGTCGCTTTGGCGCCCTCGCCGATGGCAACCATGGCGATCACCGCGCCGACGCCGATGATTATTCCTAGCATGGTAAGAAAAGCCCGGAGCTTATTCCGACCCAATGCCCGCAGAGCGATTCGTAGAGTCATGAACCACATAATTCGATATTGGATTTTGGATTGCCGATTGTGGATTAATGTAAAATCCAAAATCTGACATCCGCAATCTCCCCTCCTTTCAAACGGTCACCTCGTTTTCTCATCGGACATGACCACTCCATCGCGAAAGACCACACGTCGGCTCGCGAATTCCGCGATATCGGATTCGTGCGTTACCAGGACGATGGTGATGTTTTGCTCGCTATTGAGCCGTTGAAACAGCTCCATGATCTCATGACTGGTCGTCGAATCGAGATTCCCCGTGGGTTCGTCTGCGAGAACCAGAGACGGCCCGTTCACCAGGGCCCTGGCGATGGCCACTCTTTGCTGTTGGCCGCCGGAGAGCTGGGTAGGCGTATGGTCTCGTCGCGCTTCCAACCCAACAAGGCTCAAAACCTCCACGGCCCGCTCATGCCGCTTTTTACCGGTAAAGCCGTTATACATCAGCGGCAGCTCCACGTTTTCCAGCGCCGTGGTTCTGGCGAGCAAATTGAACCCCTGAAAAACGAATCCAATTCGCCGATTACGGATTTGCGCCCACTCATCCGGCCTTAGGGATCCCACCTCCTTGCTTTCGAGAAAGTATTTGCCGCTAGTCGGATGGTCCAGACAGCCGATGATGTTCATAAAAGTCGACTTTCCCGAACCCGACGACCCCATCACCGCGACGAACTCACCCCCCTCGATGCGCAGATTAATACCCCGCAAGGCCGGCACTTCGAAATCCCCCATGCGATAGGTTTTGTAGAGATCTTCGACGCGAATGACCTCACTCATCGGAACGCGCCCAAGCCGGAGGGCCGAGCCGGCTGAAACGGATTGGCGACACCCGATTGGCCCTCGCTCCGCGCGCTACCGGTCATACCTATAATAATTGCGTCGTTCTCCTTGATTTCACCGCCACGTATTTCTGTTCTCGATCCGTCGGTGATGCCCACCTCAACTTCGACGGCTTGCGCCTGCGAATCTCTCATCATATAAACCCTCACTCGGCGAACCCCGCCACCACCCCCACCGCCGCCACCCCCACCCCCGGATCGGCCTGACCTGCGCGCCCCAACTCGCGGTGCCGCCCGGCTCCGCTCCTGCCGCAACAGGGCTTGAGGATCCATTTTTATATCCGGGGGTTTAAAGCGAATGGCCATATTCGGTATGACCAAGACATCTTCCTGTCGGCTGACCAAAAACTCCACATTGGCCGTCATACCCGGCTTGAGGAGCAATTCTTTGTTGTCGATGCGGACCACAGCATCATAGGTCACCACATTCTGCACGACGATGGGTTGGTTGCGTATTTGATGAACCTTGCCACGAAACCGTCGGGTGGGGTGAGCATCGACGGTAAAAGTCACTTCCTGTCCTACCGAGACATTGCCGATATCGGCCTCGTCGACATTGGTGTGGACCTCCATTTTGGCGAGATCGTTGGCGATGGTAAATAAAGTCGGCGCCTGAAGCGAAGCCGCCACCGTTTGCCCGACATCGATGTTCCGCGCGATCACGATCCCGTCTACGGGCGAGCGGATCACCGTATTGTCCAGATCAACCTTGTTTTGATTCAACGCGGCTTGCGCCTGAGCGGTTTGGGCGCGGTTCACCTCCAGTTGCGCCAGCGCGGCATCGTAGGCGGTTTGCGCCGCATCGAGTTCGCTTTGCGCCATTAACTCCCGCTTTCTCAGCTCCTTGTTTCTTTCCAGAGTCCTCAGCGCGTCGGCCACGTTAACCTTGGCTTTTGCCATATTGGATTGCGCGGCGACCAGATTCGCCCAAGTCTGATCGACGGCCGCTTTAAACTTATCTGAGTTGAGCTGAGCAACCACCTGTCCCGCCTTCACTTTGGTGTTGAAGTCAGCGAAAAGCTTTTCAATGGTGCCGGAGACCTGGCTCCCGACCTGAACCGTCACCACGGCCTGTAGCGTTCCCGTCGATGACACCACTTGAGTGATATTGCTCCTCGTGACCGGCACGGTGATATAGGGTGACACCTTCGGGCTCTCCCCCATGCGCCAATACGCAAATCCCGCGCCGCCGATTGAGAGCAGCACTACAACGATGAGAATAACTTTATTTCGTCTCATGGCTCCTCGCACAACTGGCGAAAAATTTTTACTGTGAAATCGGTCGTCGCGCGCTCAGCGCGACGGCGGTACGTCATCCCCGTGGTGATCTCAGCGTTGGGTTCCTGGTCCTCCACGAGCTGTTCCAGGGTAAAGCGAAATCGGGAGACGACCGGCGCTCCCGGCATTTCCGCCTGCAGCTCTTTGACTCCCCCTTTTAGATAGTAGTTGACGCCCTTGTCCGTTATCATGAGCGTGACTTTTCCGGTGCGCCTCAGATTGTTAGCCGTTGAACTGTTTTTCCACAGCGCCATATCCAGGGTCGTCGAATTCTTAGTAACGATTTCGTAGTAAGACAACAGGGCGGGATGCGCCCAGCCGACCGCATCCACCGTAAAAATAGGGATAATTTTCCCCTCATGGGAGCCAATTTCCCGACCGCTTAGCCGCTGCATAAGCGCATCCGTCAGAGTCTTACCCAGCACTTGTGACATCGACAATCTCCTATGCGTTAGACGATTGACCTTACTATTCGTTTTACACGGCTAAGTCCAGCTCCTGCCTTTTACCGAAACCCTGCTCATTATCGATGAAAAAAACGCGCTCAGGCGTCACACAGTAGAATTTTACTTTGAGAAAAGCCCGGTAAAACGCCCCGCTGGCGGGATTGGTGAAAAGCCTGATGACCTCGGGATATTTAGCCGCATAAACGGTCATGGCCTTAGCTTTTTCCATCACCCCGTCCACCATGGCAACGCTGCCTTCGAGTTGAATACCCTTGATCTTGCGCCAATCCCGATAATCTTCCTGAACCGTCACTCCGGCCCGCGGGTTGGCGGATAGATTCTGTGCGTGGCGCGAATCGGGCGCGGAAAAGTAGTAAAGGCGCAAGCCCTCGCTGGCATAGAAAACCGTCGCCGCCCATGGTGTAGCGCCGGCGCAAGTAGCCAACGTCATGGTGTTGTGGCTCTCGAGGTAGGCGAGGATTTGTTGCTTTAAATCGTTGGCCATGACGGTGATACGGTTCGGTGTCTCGGGTCTTGCGTTTCGCAGCCCAAGTTAGAACAGCTAACCCGGAACTCGAAACAGGAACCATCGATTATGGTTGCCGCATCAGCGGCGTATTTTTCAGTGCCTCCAGGTCGGCTGCCCCGACACAAAGCATGGCGATCTTGATCTCGTAGATCATGCCGCAAAGAAATTCTATCACCTTCTCCACCGACTCCAAAGCCGAGGCGAGCAGAGGTTGTCCCAGGGCGCCCATATCAGCCCCAAGGGCAATCGACTTGGCAATGTCGAGCCCGGTGCGAATACCCCCTGAGGCGACGAGCTGCAGGTCGGGAACCGCTTGCCTTACCGCGACCAGCGCCTCTTCGGTGGGGATACCCCAATCCCCAAAGGTGGTTTCCGCCGGCTGGCCGGCCCGTGCCGCCCGCCTCGCTTCCACCGCATACCATGATGTGCCGCCTTTTCCCGCGACATCGATGGCTTTGACGCCGGCTTGTCGCAAGCGCACCGCGACGTCGGCGGAGATACCGCTGCCCACCTCTTTGGCAACCACCGGGACTTCCAGTTCGCGGCAGACAACTTCGATTTTTTTGCCAAGACCTTTGAAGTTACGGTTTCCCTCGGGTTGCACCGCCTCCTGTAAGACGTTGAGATGGAGGATCAACCCATCTGCATCGATCATCTCCACTGCTTTACGGCAGTGGTCTATGGTGTAGCCGTAGTTGAATTGTACCGCCCCGAGATTACCGAGGAGCAAAATATCCGGCGCCACATCCCTCACCCGAAACGATTCCACCGCCGACGCTTCCTCCAACGCCACACGCTGTGAGCCGACGCCCATGGCCAGCCCGAGGCTCTGGGCGGCCGCCGCCAGATGGCGATTGACTTTGCGAGCGACGTCGAAACCGCCGGTCATCGAGGAAATGAGAATCGGCGCCTGGACGCGCTTACCGAGGAAGGTCGTACTGAGATCGATCTCGTCGATGTCCAGCTCCGGCAGCGCGTTATGGATAAAATGGTAGCGCTCCAGCCCGGTTTTCGTTGCGCCGGCGACGCTGGGGGTGTCGAGGCAAAGTTCGAGATGCTCTTTTTTTCGCTGTTGGGTCTTGGTGAGGGGTTTTTTAACCCGGGGGCGTGCCATGATCCGGCAGAGCGAAGATTGTCACCGCTGTTTTTTGGCGGCCCGGCGCTCTTTGGCGGCGGCGATGGGGGTAGTTTTTGCGGCCTCTGGATGGCGACTCATTCCTTGGTCGTCCCAGCGATGAAACAATTTCACATCAATATCGAACTGATCCAAAATACGGGTAACGGTCTGGTTCACGACATCGTCTAGAGTCTTCGGACGATGGTAAAAAGCCGGCACTGGCGGAAAAATGATCGCGCCCATACGCGTCAGCAAAGCCATGGCTTCCAGGTGCCCTAAGTGAAGCGGCGTTTCGCGCGCCACCAGGACGAGCTTTTTTCTTTCTTTGAGCACCACATCGGCAGCGCGCACGAGAAGATCGCCGCCGATGGAGTGGGCCAGGCTACCCATGGATTTCATCGAGCAGGGCGCGATGACCATCCCTTCGGTGCGAAACGATCCGCTGGCAATGCTGGCGCCGATGTTGTTGATATCATGAACCACATCCGCCATGGCTTCGACATCCTTAACAGAGTACCTCGTTTCCACCTGAATCGTCATCTTGCCCGCCTTGGTCAAGACCAGGTGGGTCTCGATGTCTGCAAATTTCGCCAGGATCTCGAGTATCCGCACTCCGTAAATCGCGCCGGTAGCGCCGGATATTCCAACGATGAGTCGACGCTTATTATTCAATGGACGAACTCCAATGTCAGTTGATCGCCGTCACCGAGGCCCCACGCGTCTTTCAGCCGCACCGGGGCGACGACTTCTATTTTGTCCTTTGGATAACCCGGCACGTCCGGAAGCAGCACGGCCCCCTTGACGGTCTCTCCGCCGCTTCCCGCCGTCCGAGCAATCTCCACGAAAAATATCTGCGCGCTGCATGAGCCTGACCTGGGAGGCGGCAGGCCCACGCCCTCCACCTCTTGTTGCACTTTCTCCCAGACTTTTGAGTCCTCAACGCCCCTCGGTCGCAGGTTGAGCGTCGCGGGATAGGGTGCAAATCCTAGTTTTTGCGTCAGCGCCCGCTGTACCCACTCCAAACGCATAAAAATCGATGCCTGGCCGAGATCCGAGAAAATAACGCCGTTCAGGGTTGTTTTCGGGTTCACCAGAGGTTTCGCTTCTTACTATCGGTTGAGTCTCGTCGTTGCCTCTGCGCGAGATGCCCCTTTCCCCACCCTCTGCCGCAGCGGGAAAGGGTAGGGCGAGGGTCTCGTCGATTCGTTAGCGATCCGACAGAGACGCGGCCTTGCCCCCGCGGCGCACCTTGATGACCTCGGCGAGAATCGATAAGGCGATCTCCGCTGGAGTTTCCGTCGCGATATCAAGCCCGATGGGGGCGCGAACCTTTTCTATGACTTCCTCGGCGATCTTCTCTTCGTCGCGAAACCTTTGAAAACAAGCTTTGATACGCCGCCTGCTGCCGATCATACCAATATACTTAGCCGCGCCATGAATAATCTCGCGCAAGCAGGGCTCATCGTACATATGTCCACGGGTAATAAGCACGATATAGCAAGACGGCGTAATCGTCATGGCCTTGAGCGTCTGCGCCATATCGCCCACCACCACATCGTCGGCATCGGGAAACCGCTCCCGATTGGCATAGAGCAGCCGGTCGTCGATCACGGTCACGTGGAAATCTAGAATCTTCGCCATCCGCACAAGCGGCACGGCGATATGACCGGCGCCCACGACGATGAGCCGCGGCGGCGCGGGCATGACCTCGAAAAATACTTCCAGCTTGCCGCCGGCCTCGGGGATAGGGAGCGATACCAGTTGTGACTTCTCCTGACGCAATCGGGCGTCGCTTTCGCGCACGATGGTCTGCATGACTCGCGGATCATCAATGGCTTGGCCGTGAACTTCCCCGCCGCGAATGAGAACTTTGGCGCCCGGCTCCACGGCAATGTTTCCTTCGACTTCAATCACCGTAACCAAAACTGCCGCAACGCCCCGCTCGGCGATCTCGACGAGTTCTTCGGCCAGCGAACTCATTTCGCGACAACCTCCTGATCGCGCTCCTGCCACCATGGATCAACAAATACATTCATGATCCCGCCGCAAACCGCCGGACTATCCGAGGAGATGTCATCGAGAAGGTCCACCCGCACCATTCTCGGTTTTCGCGTGCGGATCACTTCAATGGCCTCCCGCTTGACGTCCGCCTCGCCACACCCCCCGCCGATGGTTCCAAGGATTTCTCCCCATGCGGTTACGACCATCTTGGCTCCGACTTCCCGCGGCGTCGAGCCTTTCACCGAGACGATGGTGGCCACCGCGAGGGTCTCGCCCTTATCGAGAAACTCTTTTACCTGGTGGTATACCGAGTCTTGCTTTTTTTCGTCGACGTTGGGGTTTTCAAAACATGTTCCCTGGCCTGCCATAGTTTTCCTCCTGGTTAACTTCCAGTCGCTAAATGCCTCTCTGTCGGGGCTTCTCTTGGCGCTTTCTGCGCCTTCGCGCCATTAAGGTTCCAAGTTTCCAGTTTCCTAAACCAGGAACTGTAAAACAGAAACTAGCATTCACGCCAAATTCTACCTGCGCGCAATAAACGTACAGGCAGACGCCAAGTCCGCAACAGGCTACGCCACCATCTTCTGCAACGTGCGTCCCAGAGCAATGAGGCTATTCACATTATGCACCGACAAGAACAAATCCAGATACGGTAGCGCAGCCTGCATTCCCTTGCACAGCGGTTCGTAATTGTCGCTCGCCAGCAGCGGGTTGAGCCAGATAATCTTTTTGCACCGCCGCTTCAGGTCCTGCATCTCCCGCTCCAATAAGCTGACGTCACCGCGGTCCCAGCCGTCGCTGATGATGACGACCACAGTGCGATGAGTCACCACGCTGGGAGCAAAGTTGCGGTTGAAAGTATGCAGTGACCGGCCGATGTTCGTTCCGCCCGACCAGCCGAGTATGCTGCCGGAAATCTTTTCCAGGGCATTGACGATATCTTTGGTGCGAATGAGATGGGTGATACGGCTCAGCGAGGTGCTAAAAACGAAGGTCTCCACGCCCCACAGTTCGTTTTGCAGCCCGTACATGAATTGGATCAAGAATCGGCTATAGCAATCCATGGAGCCGCTGACGTCGCACAGCAGCACGACTCGGGTTTTTTTGATGCGCCGCTTGCGATTTACCAGTTCGATGATCTCGCCGCCGTATTTCATGTTGCGGCGCATGGTCCAGCGGGGGTCGACGACATTACCCTTGCGGCCCAGTTTCTTGCGCCGGCTGATCTGCGTCGCAATCTTAGTGGCGATCAACAAGATCGCCCGGGCGATGGCGCGGCTCTCCTCGATGCCCATTTCGCTAAAATCCTTGCGATTGAGCAACTCCTGCGGGCTGTAAGTGGGAACGGTGAATTCATCGAGATTGTCCAGCGGCACATCTTCCTCGGGAAGCATCTCGGAGATGGCCTCTTCCAACCCCTCTTCGTCCCCTCCTTCCTGAGCCGAAGACTCCGTCGGCGTCCCTTCTATATCCAGGCTATCCATTTCGGCTCGTTCGTAGGACTGTTCGCGCCAGAATTGGTCGAATAGCATATCGAAGACGGGGAAGTCTTCTTTTTGAGTTATCAAGTTGGCACGCAGCACGGCGCGAAAATCCGCCCTGTCGGCGATATCGACGAGATCCACCGAGCGCGAGGTATCCAGAACTTGACTCAAACTGACTTTTACCTCGAGCGCCTTCAAAGCCCGCGCAAAGCTTAACAGGTTCGGCAGCGTGCCTTGACCGCGCACCGCAGAATGACTTTTGACGGCCGACGCAACGGCCTCTTTCGTGAGTTCCATGTTAAGCGCTAACTCGCCATTTCAGGCGATTTCAGCAAAGCTTCCAAGTTAAATTGCTTTCCTTCCACCTGCTCGCGCAAATGATGCAAATCCTCGCGATACTTAAATACACAGCCCATCGTTTCCACCACGGTCTTATCGTCCAACCCTTTGCGGTTGAGCGCAATCAATGCCGACGCCCAATCCAATGTCTCGGCGACTCCGGGCCGTTTGTAAAAATTCATCTGGCGCACGCGCTGCATGAATGCGCAGATCTGCCGCGCCATGTTCGCTTCCACCTCGGGAAATTTGGTCGTGATGATTTCGTATTCTTTTTCAAAGCTCGGATATTCGATCCAGTGGTACAGGCAGCGCCTCTTAAGCGCATCGTGAATCTCCCGCGTGCGGTTTGACGTTAAAAATACGTAGGGGCGGTGCTTGGCGCTGATGGTGCCGATCTCAGGTATCGTGATTTGGAAGTCGGATAGCACCTCCAATAAAAAGGCCTCGAACTCCATATCGGCGCGATCGATTTCGTCGATTAGAAGCACGGGAGGATGCGCCCCGTCGGTCTGAATGGCCTCCAGCAAAGGACGCTTGATCAGGTACTCTTCCGTGAAAATCTCCGTCTCGACGGCTTCCTTGTCGCCATGCTCCACTTCTTCGAGCTTGATGCGCAGCATTTGTTTGGGGTAGTTCCACTCGTAGAGCGACGTATTGGCGTCCAGCCCTTCGTAGCACTGCAAGCGAATCAGCTTCGCCTGCAAAACCTTGGAGAGCACCTTGGCGATCTCGGTTTTGCCGACGCCCGCCTCGCCTTCCAATAGCAACGGTTTGCCCATCGTCAATGAGAGATAAACAACCGTCGCCAGAGAACGATCGCAAACATACTGCTCTTGGCGCAGAATATCCTGGACCTTTTCAATCGTGAGCTGTTGTGGATTCACCTCTACCTCACCTTGCATTTTAATGACATTCCATTATCGCCCCGTAACAGCAAGTGGCCGAAAGAATCGAGACCCTGTCGATCGTCATTCCGGCGAAGGCGGGAATCCACTGATCCGAACAAACCTAGATTCCCGTTTACACGGGAATGACGCACAGCATAGTTAGCCGTATCTTTCTGCATATTCGAAATCGGCGATAACCGACAGTTACGGGCCCCCTCACCTTGGAGGTGAGAGGCGTTCAGTTTGTATCAACCCTCAACTCCTTAAACCCATGAAGAATCGCTTCGAGCACCCCTCCGCCGATGGCCCTTGCCTTATCGGAAATCGTGTAACAATACTCCCTTTCCCCTCGAGGATCAATGTCGCCGGTCTTCATGCCGGACTGGATTTCGATGTCGTTTCTGAGCATGCCCCGGATCAGCCCGGGAATCTGAGCCTTAATGGAAACCCCGTCCACTTCCGCAACGGTCTCGCCTACTTGAACGACATCGCCGATTTGCCGAAGGGCTCTAAATCGCCCGCTTCTTGGAGCCCGGAGGACTCTCGTCTCGCTGTACCCCGCCACAGCCGCCGGTACCCCGGTGTCCGGCTCCGCCTCGCCTTGCCAAATCACCCGACCCAAATGATAACCTCGATTGCTCTCCACCACCGCATGGACATTCACGCCCGCCGAAAAGCCGGGGCCCACCCCGATGACCAGGCGCGCGTCGGTCATTGCCGTGGGGCTGTTTTTCTTCGCCATGATGGCATCGACGATTACGTCAGGGACGATTTCCCGACGGATCGCCGCTTCCGGATCGATCATTACCGGAATCAACCCGCTGCGCCAAGATTCGCGAACTTCCGCGGCTGTTGCGACTCTCAACCCCCGAACCCCTTCAATCGTTTGTTGTCCCTCGTAGGCCGCCTCGGCAAAAGCCACCGTACGCCTAACCGTCGTCGGTGCGGCCACCTCGGTAATTAGCACCTTCATGTGGCAGCGGTTGAGCCGATGCGCAATGCCGCTCGCCATTTCGCCGCCGCCGCGTATGATCACCTGTAGATCTGCCAATGAAAGAGCCATAAGACCCCGTTAATTCATAATAACAGAGCCCGAATTGTTATCAAATTCAGAAAGACCAAACCTACGCTTGGGGGAAAGGGAAGATAATTACCCGGTATTTCTCAGAAGGGGTTTACTGATTCACGACAAAGGACTGCGCCATTTTCTCCGTGGCTGCGAGCTTTTTCTGCAATTCACTCGCTTCCCCGCGACTGGCAAGTGGACCAACATGCACCCGGAACCAAATTTTATCATTGACTTTGGCGGCGCTGACGACGGAATGGTAGCCCTTTTTCATCAACTTGAAAACTAGATCTTCAGCGTCCTTCTGCCGATCGAAAGAAGCCACTTGCACGGCCCAAGCTTTGTTCGGCTTGGCCAGTATCGGAGCTACATTAACCGCCGCGATCTCCGGTGCCTTGGTGGTTTCAATGGTGTGTATTAGACTCCCGAGGGGATCAGCCGCTATCGCCGTTGTCTCTGTGGCAGCAGTAACATTCGCGGCTTCGACTCCCTCAACCTCCGTTTCCACTGGAGCCATCGTTTCGCGAATCGGCTCTGACTCGGTTAACAGGGGGATTACCGGTGAAAGAGATTGCGAGGCGACAAACCTTTCCACCCCGCCGGATGCAATCGCAGACGGGTAAGGGACCATAGATGGTTCCAGCGGGGCCCGGGCTTCGCGGACCGGCTCTGACTCGGGGATGTTCTGTGCCGGCGCAGCCGGTGGGGCAATAGCTTCCGAAGGAAAAGGAATAGAAATACTTTTCGCCGGCTGCTGCGAAACCCCCGGAATCATAGGCGCGCTGCTCGGCGCGGGTGCGGGTGACGGGGCGGTGGGCGCAGGCACGGGCGTAACTGGTTTTTGCGGTTGTGTTTGGCGCTTTAGCCTCTCAAGATTTCTCTCCTGATCCCTTCTTATTCTTTCGAGTTCGTCTCTGACGCTTGAAAGATTCCTCTTAAATACTTCCGTCACGGTTCGAGCTTCATCGCGATTTCGAATAACATGGGGAGTAATGAGCATAATGAGCTCGGTTCTCCTTGTGCTGTCCGTCGTAGTCCCAAAAAAACGACCTACGACCGGAATATCCATGAGATAGGGTATTCCTCTTCTATCGCGGCCCCTATTTTCGGCGATGATTCCACCTATCGCCAGAGTATCGCCATCTTGCACGACCGCCGTGGTCTCAGCTTGCCGCAAGTCAAAAGATGGAAATGAATCCGTTCCGACTGTGACGTTCGCTCCTCGCTGGCTCACTTCCGCCAATATCTGAAGATTGACTAACCCCTGAGAGTTGACCTGGGGCATGATGGTTACGATTCGGCCGGTATTGCGATATTGAATGGTCGTGCTTGAAGAAGGGTTTACGGCACCAGTTGCAGCAACGACTTGCCCCGTCGCTATCGGTTCTTCACTGCCGACTTGAATGCGTGCTGGCCGATTATCACTCGCCAGCACACTGGGAGAAGATAAAATTTTGACGCGCGAATCCGTCATTAGGGCATTTATCAACGCTCGCACTGTACTGGCTGAACCGACCACACCGCTAATGCCGGAAGGGAAAAGAGACAATCCTGTTGTCGTACTTGCAACGCCCAACTGTGAAAGAACGCGACCCAAAACAGCGCCCCGAGATGGAAATATGCGATCAAAAATGCGAGGTTCTGCGTTCCCTCTAATTTCATAGTCGACACCAAAGTCTTCCCTGTCGTCCAACGTTACTTCCGCGATCATTACATCCAACAACACCTGCCTCGGCACAGCGTCTAGGTCTTTGAGAATGTTTCTAATATTCTGAAACTCTTGTGCCGTACCATAGATAATCAGAGAGTTGGTCGCCGGATCAGCGACGATACGCAGTTGCTCTTCCGGTTTCGCTCCAGGCTGAGCCGCTACGGGCGGTCTCGGAACACCGGGAGTCCCGGGAGTAGGTACAACACCCGGTATAGGAGCCGCTGGAATTGCTGGTTGGCCTGGTGCGGGAATCGTCGCGAAAACACCCGGAAACTGTTGTTGAGTGGGCTGACCCGTAGCCCCCGGGGGCCTCTGGCCCGACTGACCCGGAGTCCCACCGGGCAAGGTGCGGTGCAAGCTCTGCAAGGTCGGTGCGGGAGCTCGCGTGCCTGTTGTTGCGAGTCCAAGGGCCTGACTTAAAACGTCCGCCAGCTCTGTCGCCTTGCCGTTTTCCACCGGGTAGATAAAAACCCGCCTCCCGGGGCCTTCGGCGATCACGTCGATGCGGTCGAGCCAGCGTTTGGTATAGACCCACGCCGCTTCGCTGTGGTTGATCACAAGCAGTTGATTGATCCGCGGCAGAGGAATGAATTGCGAAGCGAAACTATCTGACTGCGGGGTGGAGGCGGCGAAGGATTGCATGATTTTTGTCATCTCTTGGGCGAGCTCTTCCGCGCTCGCCACCCTGGGCTGATAGATTTCCATGCGCGTGCCGGCGAAAATTTGGACGTCGATCAAATCGACGATTTCCATCAGGCGCTGAATGCTCGACGGCAAGTCGACGACGATCAAGAAATTGCCTCGTGGGTACTCGATGATCTCGCCGCCGGGGCGCAGAAACGGCGTTAGAATTTTCTTTATCTCCCCCACCGAGAAAAACCTTATGGGCAAGATTTGGATCGCGAAGCTGTCCTCCTGGCTCTGGCCCGTGGGGCGCGCCGCCCCTTTACCCTTGTTGATGGGCATAATGTGATAGAGATTGCCGGTCCTGACGGCCACCGCATCGTTCATGCGCAGCACCTGATGAAAAATCGGCAGCAAATCCTCCGGTCTCAATGGCTCCGCGCTATTTATTGTAACGCTCCCCTTGACATCGGGATCGATCGTATAGGTGAGCCTCAAATGCTGAGCGATGATATGGATAATCTCCACCAGATCAGCGCGGCTAAAATTAAGAGAGACCATGCCACCCGAAGCTGCCGCCGGAGCAGGCGGCAACTGGCGTTGGGGCGGTGTTGGCACCGGCGCACCCGGAGGTATGGGAACGGGCCCCGCTTGGGGCGGAATCGGCGGTGCTGGTTGAGGCTCGGATTGGGCTGCTCCTGGGATCTGAGGTTGCCCAGGAACTGGGGCAGCCCGTGGAACCGGAGGTCGTTGAGCCTGTCCAGAAACAGGCGGCTGTGGAACTTGCCCTGGAGCCTGCGGAACTTTGCCAGGTGTGGGCTGGGCTGAGACGAGAGCGTTCTGAGCGAGCAGAGAGGAAACCAAGACTAATAGAAAAAGTGGAACAGCGAACATCGAGAATCGATTCTTTATCATCACTGCTCCGGCTGGGGCTGGTTACGCTGAGGGATCGGCACTCTTTCTCTGCGCGGCAAGGTCGGAATCACCCTGGGAGCCGCTGGCGTCGGAGTCCCGACCTGTCCCGGCACGGGTAGCCGCGCCGTTCCCGGGCCGGCTGTCCCACCGGGTAGCGGCGCCCCCGGGCTTCTGACTGGTCCAGCAATCGTCGGAGTCGGCAACGGTGCATCCTTGCGGAAATAATCCAGGAGGACTTCGACCCTTGATCCTCCTCGCGTGAAGACGACCCTTTTATCCTCGATATCCGAGAGCTTGAAACCCTCCACGTCATCACCGAGTTTGAGGCGCATTACATTTTGACTCTGGGCTGGCGCTGGCTGTCCCGGAAGCCCCACCGAGGCCTGATCGCGTACGACCGCGTAGCGGCTACCTCCCAAAATTGCAGTACCAAGGAGTACCATGCCGCGGATACGTTGAACCGACTTGGAGCTAGCCTCGGTTTCTCGAGTTCTTCCCTCGCCTCTTTCGGGGTCGAAAAGATTTTTGCTGATGATTAACTCGGTGCCGGTTACCGAAATGCTTTTAGATTGCACCACCGGCTCATCGATGAGCGACGAAGCTTTGGCTTTTAGCGGGTTGGGGAGATCCCACGGCCCTCCTTTCCACAGCAAAAACGTTTCCACGCCGATGGCCGCGACAGCTACAACTAGCAAAAGGCTAATCAAGGAAGAACGCGTGAGAATCTTTCTACCCCTCCAGCGGCTAAATGCCCTAAAACAACTTTAATTTACTCCGATTCTCATGGATGGTCAAATCATTTTAATAAGTAAATTGATGTTTTGAATTTATATAAGAGCTTCACTTTTGGCCATCCAGATCACATGGTTCCCATGTTGGATACCGTCTGCGCTCCTATAACCTTCGAGAAGCTTGAGTATAGGGCTCTATGCTTCCGGTTGCTTGCGGGGGCTAGTTTTCGTTGCGTCGCTCTCGCTCTTTTCACTCGGCGCCTGATGTGCGCGAGCAAAGCCCGCCACTGTAAGGCTGACACGAAGGTTTTGCGCTGTAATTTGTGGCACCCCCGGCGGCTGCGGTATGCCGATAGGCCGAAACAAAGACCGTATGTTGATTTCGTCTACCACTAGCAGTTTAGCCGCGCTGTCGATGCCTCTAATAAGCGCCGCTATTTGTTCAATTTGCCCGCCGATCTCCATTTGAATGGCGATTCTCGAAAACGAGCCGGCGGCTTCCGGATTGAGCACCCTCGTCGTAATGACTTGAGTCCCTTCGCGAGTGGCCAACCCTTGAACCGTCTCTTGCAGATCCGAAGCGCTCACGGAAGGGGTATCGCCGGTGAGGAGTTTTGGTTCCCGCGCCTTTATTTCGCTGCGAGTTGACTCCAACGCTACTGCCAATGCTTCCTTTAGGCCAAGATAGCGCAGATTTTTTTCCAACAGTTGTGGCTGACTCTCAAGCTCGTTCTTGACCCAATCCCACCGTTCAATAAACGGCGTGACAACAACGTACTTGCCAAACACCACGACGAATACCATAAGGGTCAGAAGCGCCAATCTCCGTTCTCTCTGGGAGAGTCTTTGCCAAAAGCGTTTCATGGTTTGGTTGTCTTCTCTTTAGGTTTTTCCAGATCGGCCTTCAATGAAAAAGTTTCGCGATTATCACGACCCCGATTGGACGGGGCGTTGAAGCCGACGTTTTCAAAATGAGGGGAGCGTTCCATCGCGGGAATCAACACCGATGCGTTCTCCGCATTGCCTTGAACCTCCAAGATTCCGGCTCGGTAGCGCAAGTTGGAAAAATAAGCATTGGCGGGTACGATCTTCGACAGTTCGTCGAGAATCCGCAGCAGTTCGCCCCTGCGTTGTTCAATGTCGACTAGGGCCTTGACTTCTTTACGCGCCTTCTGCAGCTCGGCTTCTTCGCGGCGCAGCGCCTCAACCGACGGCGCGAGTTTCTTATTTTCCGCCTGTAGTTGGCGCAGCCGCAGCTCGTCTTTAATGGGATAGCTCACGCCCCACGCGATCAAAGCGATAAATAGCAACGTCACTAGGATGGAGTTGATGATAGAGAGCGTTTTACCATTCCTATCATCTGCGCCCTGGCGGTGTAATAAATTTGTCGCAAAAAAAGTCTCTCGCAATCCTCGAAGCCCCGCTCCGATGGCCGGCAAAACATGAGGATGAAGGATTTCCTTGCCGCCTTGAAGTCGTTGATTACCGACAGTCACAAGATCCTCGTACTCCACGGGGCTCCCGTCGGCGGCGCGGAGAGATTCGCCTAGCTCTCCCCAACCATAGAGTTTTGGCGCGCGGCCAAGGCATTCATTGAACAACTCCCTTGCTGCGCCTTGCGCCCAATCGGGCGCCGGAATCCAGTGGCTAAAAAGCAATTCATGTGTCGGTTTCCAGCCCTCTCCCTTGCTCTGAACGCCGATCATTTCCAAGGTTTGATCATGGCCGCCAACCACGGCCGCCAGATCCGCATCCTCTCCTTTGGCAAAGATCAAATAATTCGCCAGAGCCGTCGCCGTGGTTTCGACGCCGCTCGGTTTGATGCCGAAGGAATCCAATAAATCGAGCAGCCCGGCCAAGCTGCTTTTGGGTATTGCGAATAGGTAGAGACCGATTTTGTCTCCCCTTTGCCCCATGAGAAGGTAATCATAATAAATTTCATCGCGGCGAAACGGCAATTGACGTTCGATCTCGTACTCAAGCACTTGCTGGAGATTGTCTTGTGCGGCTAGCGGCAAGAAAATCGGCTGGACGATTACTTGATCCTGCGCGACGCAGATATAGACCGCATCTCGGGCCGCGCTGAAGTGCGGCAAGAGCGATACCAACGCTTGCCGTATAGCTCGGTCCCGCGACTCGCTTTCCGCTTTTAGAGCGATTTCCCTTACGTCCTCCGTAACCCAGCCCGTCAGCTCGGCAAGCGCCTGGCGATTCTCGACCCGGGGTAGCTCTCGCGCCTCTTGCTCCACCAGGGAAACGTTGAGCAGATTTTTCCGCAAGCGCACCAGCACCAGGTGGTCGCGCGTAATGTAAAGGCCGACGCTGCTAAGAAAATCCGCCCGATAAATGTTATTCAACCAGCGATGAGCGTTCATAACCGCGGTTCCCTATCGTATCATTTTTAAAAATGAAATGGACCACCTAAATTATTTTCCGGTTTCTCCTGGGCAGTTGAAACTCTATCTCTGCGCCGGCCCTATGTCGCGATCGATCCAGCGAAGCAGGGCGAAGCCCTGCTGCCCGCCGCCCATTCGCACTACTCCCTTCACGCGCCGCGGCAAGTCCGAGCCCGCAGTGCTCCCCTCGGCCTCCACTGCGACAACCGTCGGATTGGTAAAAACAAACCTTCTGAGCGCCGCATCGCCGGAGCCAATGCCCAACAAGCGCAGCATATCCGCCAGCGTTTTTTCAGAAAGTTTGTTTCTTTCCTCGACGAAGCTGCGGCTCTTGTCGAGCGGAATCCCCATGAGAGCATGAATGACTTCGGCCGGTGCGGTGCGTAAATTAACCCGGTCGGAGGGACTATCGACGGTAAAGATTTGTCGCAGTCCGACTCGCGGACCGCTTTCCGCTTCCTTGCCGCCATCAGCCCCATTGCCAAAAAACAACTCCGTGGTCACTCCCCTGATCCAGAGAAGCTCCTCCATGGAGTCAAGCAATCCGTTTTTGGCCGTGTAGGACGACGCAAGGGAGCGATAATAGTCGTTCTCCGCGCCATTGGGCCGGTGCAGGTCGTCGGCGTCGCGCCAGTCCATGATCGAATCGACCAGGACATTTATTCGCGGCTCCTCCACCCCTAAATTTACCAAAACACGACGCAGCGTTTCCTCGTCCACGCGGTTAATATTGATCTTCCCGCTCTCGTCAATCAGTCGCAGCCGATAGCTTCCCGCGCCTAACGGCTCCTCGCGCCAGCGACCATCGAATAGATCGCTACGTTTCGGATCTTTCTGCACGTCTCTTGCGGCAGGTTGATTGAGAAATTCATATAACCCCTTTTGGAATCCCGCCAGGGCAAGGTAGTAGCCCTCAGTTTCGTCGCTATAGCGATGCGCCGCGGTTGCCTCCTCGCGCACCGCAGCACTGAACTCAAAGGCGACGACGAATAAAAAAATAAAAACCCACAGCACGACGATCAGCGCAACTCCCCGCTCATTGGCGATTGTCCTCGGTTTCAGTACTTGAACTGGACTCAACTTCATTGCCCCAAAACCGCCATCATCACCGGGAATACCCAGCGGACCTCCCTGCCATCGTTAGTGCGGTAAACAAGCCGCACGGCGCGCGGTAACATGCGCCGCTCTCGCCCGTCCCAGCGATCCTCCCATTTCTCCTCGCCACCCTGGGGATCTAAGTAGGCAAGTCGTAAGTCCTTGATCCCTTCCTGAAGCGCGATGCTGTTCCGTTGCCCCCCTTCCCCGACATCGGTGCTCACGCGTGCGGGAATTTCTTCCTCCAACGTCAACCTTCCCTCGTCGCCCTCCTGCGCCTCACGGTGAATGCGAATTTTCGCTATTCCCCGCCCCCCCAAAGCGAGCGAAAAGGACGAAACAAAGGTCAGGCTTTCCTCCCCGCCGTCATATAAAACGGCAGGATCCTGGGGCGATGTACGATAGGCGTATGAAGAACGGATGAAGCTCCCGAGGAGTTCGCCCGTGGCTCGGAGTTTCTGATTCTTTTCATGATTTTTCTCCGACTTTTCCACCGCGCTATGGCCAAGTGCGAAGGCCCCGTAAAGAATTGTACCCATGAGCGCGAAAATCGTCAGGGCGAGCATCATTTCAACGAGGGTAAATCCCCTTTGCGAGCGATACGAGTGGGGGTGAACGTTCATGGATTGCTCTTCCTGACAAGGCGCAGCGTTTTGAGCTCCACACGCCTTTCGCGTCCTCCCTCCGGCACGAGCAGTTCGAGGACGACTTCTCTTAACTCCCAGTTGCTCGACAGATTAAGCATCTCCGGCGACTCCCGAACCGGTCGCACTTGTACTTTCCAACGGACATTGGCTTCCAGAACGCCCTGTTCGGAACCTTCATCGAGTCTTTGCCGCGCCAACAACTCATCCATGACCTGGCGACCGTAAGTGGCGGCCTCACTGCGCGCGCTGCTCCGCGCTCCGAGCCTGAGGCCCAAAGAAAAAATCTCCAGAAGCGTCACCACCCCAAGCCCGACGATAGTCATCGCCACTAGAACTTCGAGCAGGGTAAATCCCTTTGCGGAGGCGCCGCGCATGTTATCGAGCTTCACGATAGACTACTGCGACCGACGGCGACCTTGCCGGTGAGGGGTTCCAGACGAATGGAGTACGATGCGGCGTTGCGGCTATCCGATAAAATGATTTCCCCTCCCAGGCTGCTGCCGTTTGGAAAAAAGTAAAACTTTCTTGCTTCGTTTCCCAGGGCTTCGCCGCCGCGCACTTGCGCGAATTTCACGTCTGAAGGCAAAGCGATTTCTCTTCCCGGCCCCGCCAGATAACTATTTTGCGCAAGGTTAAGAATGAGTTGATGGGGGATGCCGTCCATAAGCGCACGACTTCTTAAATCGCGCGCCGTGGCCGCCAATCCCAACGCCGCCGCTCGGATCTCACGGTCCTGCAATCCCTTTTCGATATTGGGCAAGACTATGGTCGTGCTGAGTGCCAGGAGCAATAGAACCAAAACTAGCTCCAGCAGGGAGAACCCCCGGCTATCGTTCCCAGCTGGTGATATCACGGTTATCCCCTTCGCCTCCCGGGGCGCCATCGGCGCCGTAGGAAGTGATTTCGTAGGGGCCTTGTTGGCCGGGACTTTTGTAGATGTATGCTTTTCCCCACGGATCCTGGGGCAATTCTTTTTTGAGATAGGGCCCATCCCAGCGCTCGAGTCCGCCAGGTTTCTGGCGCAGGGCCTGAAGCCCCTCTTCCGTCGTCGGATAACGGCCCACATCGAGACGAAAAGTGTCCAGCGCGGTACCGAAAAGCTCGATCTGGGCTTTGGCCGTTTTGAGCTTTGCTTTTTCCTCTTGGCGAATAAATTGCGGCAAGACGAGCCCCGCCAGCAACCCGATGATGATCACGACGACGATGAGCTCCACCAGAGTAAAACCACTGTTTTGGAATTTGGACTGCCACCTGCCCGGCCGCTTTTCCATTGAATCTAAAATCCAAAACCTGTACTGAGCCGAGTCGAAGTATTTAAAATCCAAAATTTTATTAGAAAGGTAAGTCATTGATGCTAAATATGGCAAGCAACATAGAGATGACAACAATGCCGATGATCAATCCCATCCCCAAAATCAACACCGGCTCAAGTATGGAAGTTAACCTTTTTGTCGTCCGCTTGACCTCTTGATCGTAGTATCCGGCAACCTCGGCCAACATGCCTTCCAATTTACCGGTTTCTTCTCCGACGCCGATCATATTCAACGCCAGGGGAGGAAACAGTCCACTCTCCGCAAGCGGTCGGGCCATCCCCTTACCTTCCCGCACCCGCACCTGCACCTGCCCGATTGCCCGCGCCAGTAGCCGATTGCCCACCACGCCCTGAACCGTTCCCAGCGCCTCGAGCAGCGGCACGCCGCCCTTGAGTAATGCAGCAAGCGTGCGGGCGAAACGGGCCGTCTCGAATTTACGCACCAGATCACCGATGAGCCAGGCTCTTAGGCATAGGCGATCCCACTCTGATCGTCCCTCCGGGGTACGGACATAGAAAACTGCGCCGGCAACGGCGACCATCGACAGGAGCAAAATGATCCATCCATACTGCGCCAGCGCCTCGCTGAACCCAATGACCACTTTAGTAATCCATGGCAGAGCCTTGCTGACATCATTGAAGATCAAGGAAAACCGTGGAATGACATAGAGAAACAAAACGATCAAGGAGATCCCGGCCGCCGTCGCCAAGATCGTGGGGTAAATCAACGCGGATTTAATATCCTCTTTGAGAGCCAGTGTGCCTTCCTGATATTCTGCGAGGTAGCGGAGCACGGCCTCCATTATGCCACCCGCCTCTCCGGCACGAATCATGTTGACGTAAAGCTTCGGAAAGATTTCCGGATGCTCGGTCATGGACGCCGCGAGCGATTTCCCGGCCCGCACGGCTTCCAAAAGAGTCCGCAAAGCTTTTTTAAACTCTTCCTCTTCGATCAGATTGCCGATGATCGAAAGGCTGCGGTCCAGGGGCAACCCTGCGCCGAGCAGGGTACTGAGCTCGCGCGTGAATTGCAGTAATTGCGCCTGACTGACCTTGCGCCTGGCAAAAAGCGCGGTTCCTTGCTGTCCCGAAGCCGCCAGTCGTTGGCTCGGCATGGCGATGCGGAGGGGCACACATCCCATCTCATGAAGACGCGAGATCACCCCGTACTCCGCCTCAGCTTCCATGACGCCTTCGACGATTTTTCCCGCTTGATCGGCCGCCCGGTACTGAAAGAAAGCCATCTCTCCACCTCACAGCTTGGCCCCAGCCCATTCTCGAATTTAGATTTTGGATTTTAGATTATTCGGAGGGTTACAATATCCGAATCCCACTCTCTGATAGTTGCTCACTTCTCCGAATTTCACACTTACAATTTTATCGAGCTAATCTTATCACAAATGCGTCAACGACAAATACTTGCATTGAATTCTAAAAGAATCGAAAATCTAAAATAGCCTATCCTTCTTCCCGCGTTACGCGCAGCACCTCGGCCAGTGTCGTAACACCGCTATGAACTTTATCCCAACCATCATCCCGCAACAGCCGCATGCCCTGTTGCACGGCCAAATTCCTAATTTTTCCCGCGTCGGCGCGCTCTACAATCACCTTGCAAATATCAGAGGTCGCCGGCAGCAATTCGAAAATGCCGACACGCCCGAGATAGCCGGTGCCGCTGCAGTCAACGCAGCCGACCGCGTCCCACACACTTTGCAATGTCTCCCCGTTCGCGGCTTTTATCTCCGCCTCCTTGGCGTCGAAACCTGTGAATGGTACCTCTTTGCGGCACCTAGCGCAAAGCCGGCGGACCAGTCTCTGCGCCAGCACGCCGAGAAGCGACGACGAAAGGAGATAGTCCTGCACGCCCATCTCTAACAGACGGGATATGGCACCCGCGGCATCGTTGGTGTGCAGCGTCGAGAAGACCAAGTGGCCGGTGAGCGCTGCTTGAACGGCGATCTCCGCGGTTTCCGCGTCGCGAATTTCACCGACCATGATGACATCGGGATCCTGACGCACGATGGAGCGCAAACCGTTAGCAAAGGTAAGCCCAATTTGCGGCTTGACCTGAATCTGGTTGACGCCCGCCAATTGATATTCGACCGGATCTTCGATGGTGATGATCTTCTTTCCCGGATCATTGATTTTTTGCAGAGCGCCATAGAGAGTGGTGGTCTTACCGCTGCCCGTAGGACCCGTTACCAGAATCATTCCATGAGGCTTCAGTATCATCTCATTGAAGCGCTGCAGCTGAGCCGGCGGAAAACCGAGCGTGTCGAGCTGCGTGAAAATTTGTCCGCGCTCCAAGAGGCGAATGACTACGCTTTCGCCGTAAAGCGTCGGCACGGTCGCGATGCGCAGGTCGACATCTTTGCCCGCCAACCGGATTTTGATTCTCCCATCCTGGGGAAGTCGGCGCTCCGCGATGTTCAACTGCGCTAAAATTTTAAGACGCGAGATGACGGCGGCTTTGAGTTGACGCGGCGGCGGTTCGATCTCGTGGAGGATGCCATCGATCCGATAGCGCACCTTTAGCTGATTTTCAAAAGGTTCGATATGCACATCCGACGCCCGGCTCTCCAGCGCGCGCACGAGCATTTGGTTGACCAGGCGAATAACCGGCACTTCCGACGCCATGTCGCGGAGATGCGCCACATCCTCCTCATCCACCGCTCCTTCGATTTCCCGCGCCGTGGCCGCTGCCGTAGATTCGCCGGAAACGGCGTTGCCGAACAGCGCTTCGATTCTGGCAGAAATTTCTTTTTCTTTGGCTAACACAGGTTTCACTTGTAAGCCGGTGACCAGTTCGAGCGCGTGCAGCCGCGGTAAGTCCAATGGGTCGGCGATAGCGACCAAAAGGTCGCGGCCTTCGACTTTGAGCGGTACCATGCGCGCCAATTTGAAACAGTCCACTACCGTTGGGGGGAACTCCAATGGAAGCGGCGTTGTGGGAAAGTCCTTTAGCGAGACCAGAGGAAGGCCAAAATGATCCTGTAGAACTGGCAGGAGATCGTCTTCTGAGAGGAAACCCAGCTCGACAATCAGGCGCGTCAATGGGGCTTGCTGTTCTTGTTGCAGCTTCATCACCCGCTCTATTTCTTCGCCGGAGACCAGGCGCCGCTCCACCAGTTGCCCCACGAGATTTAACGTTGCTTCCATTGGATCTATGCGAAAAAATAGGACCGATTTAAGTACCGCCGTCTGCCCGTCCGTACTTGTCCTCCAGCCGCACCACATCATCGAGCTCTGTTGTGGACACCTCCAGCACGTCGCAATCTTCAATGGCAATCATGCGGTGCTTCATGCCGGGCTCAATATGGAGACAGTCCCCGGGTTTAAGGCTGATCCGCGTTCTCATCCCCTGGCTTTCCACATCCATATCCATGGCGCCGTTTAACAGGTGAATGGTTTCCTCCTTGACCCGGTGGTACTGGTAACTGAGGGACTCGCCTTTGTTGATATGGAGCACCTTGCCGACGTAGCGATCGGTATGAGCCCATATCAGCTCGTAACCCCAAGGCTTACCGATCTTTTCCGCGCTGTGGACTAGTCTGGCCATACTTCAAAGTCTATATAATATCAGATTCGATAGTGTCGGGGAATAGAAAACTGTTTCGCTCTGAAAACTCACCTCCCTTCACGACGCTCCACATGCGCAATGATCTCCGCCGCTGTCGCCAGGTCGTCCACTTGATAGTCAGCCATTGTCGCCTCTTTGGCTTGCAATTGCGCCCCGTAGCCGGTCCCCACAAGGAAAGTCATAGCGCCAACTCGACGGCCCATTTCGATATCGCTCCATTTATCGCCGATTACGATGCTGCGCGCCGGATCGAAGTTCAACTCTTCCGCAGCCTTTTGGATCAAACCGATTTCAGGCTTGCGGCAGGTGCAGCCGTCCTCCTGGCGGTGCGGGCATACATAAATGCCGTCGAGCCTGACGCCTTCCGCGTCAAGCATTTGGCGCAAACGGTCATGAATTTGCGCTAATCTGACTTCGTCGAAATAACCACGGCTCACTCCGGATTGGTTGGTGATAACCACCACCCCAAAACCCATCTCCTTGAGCCGCCGCAGCGCTGCTACGGCGCCTGGGAGTATTTTAACCTGCTCTGGCCCGGAGAGATAACCACACTCCTCAATGATCGTGCCGTCTCGATCAAGCAATATGAATGGCCGTTTCAAACTTCAGCCCCGAAAATTTTTTTGCTTCTCCAAAGTCTTATGTGCGAAATCCGGCAATAGCGACTTACTAAGGAGTTCATAAGTATCTTGACGAATTGTGTTGTGGAAAACCCAAGGGGCAAGCCCTTCCAAGCGCGGCCAATGGGTGAGTACCTCACGGGCCACCACCCGATCAGCCCCAAGGGCGATTAATCCAACGGCTTCGGCCTGACCGCTTGCTTCACGTTCGCGTGGCCTCACTCTCCAGGACTCGCCCCTGGGTTGTCGCATGTCTACTAACCAATGAACTCCTTAATAATATGCCGAACCTCATGGTTCACCACGAAGAGCGCGAAGTACACGAAGATCGGACAATAGAGAAGGCATCGTTTCTTCCTTCGTGCTCTCTATGCGCTTCGTGGTGGATAGTTCCCCACAGGAATCCCGGAAGAGCCTTTTTTTAAGATTAGTTGAGACTGCTTTTTTGCTGGCCCAATCCCAGCAGGTTAAAATCAAAGTTGAAGGTGGTTTTGGAGGGATTGATGCTGTGATTGACGCTGAAGGTTACCGCCCAGCATTCGCAGGAGGAGAGAACTTTTGCCGCTCCCCGGGCACCGACAAATCGGGTGTCGCGCACATTGTAGCTGCTGCTAAAAGAGAGCAAGAGCTGGTCCAGCGGACGATAGAGTATGTTACCGGCGAGATTTCCGACAATATTCTGGTTGAAGCCCGTTCCCGGACAACGAGGATCCAGAGGGTGCTGCGCGCAATTCGGCGGCGCATCCAGGTCGATATTTGCGTCTTCTGCCAGATAGCCATTGACTCCGCGACGGAGAAACTGATAGCTCAAGCCCAGCGAGTTCGGACGGTTGAAATCGGGGTCTAAGGACCGCCGCGTCAAAAGACGGGGATCCGTGACGGCAAAGCTCACCCGTGCGTGGGTAATGTTCCAGGGACCGGGATTCAAGCCTCCATCAAAGCCAAAATTGAGATAAGGAAGGGGAGTGAACCGCATGTTGAGGTCGAGATCCGTCAAGCTGTCCCCGCCTTTTCTTTCTTTGTCCACATCGTAGCTTAACGCCATTCTCAATGATGCGAGCTCCACCGCGTCGCTACCCATTGGACTCAACAACTCGGCATCTCTGTCTCCAGCGAGTCCCGCTAGCCGGTGCGCCATCCTACCCCACAGGCGATTGGCAACGGCCAGGGTGAATACATTGCGCCGATTGATGCGGTCGATATCGTCCATGATGGGAATTCGACTCTGATCGGCGCGGGGAACGAAAATGTAGCTGAGTTCAGGTTCGACGACATGCTTGAGGCGCGTCAAACCCAGTCCACTCCATTCAAATACCCGGTTCAAAGATGTTCCTATATTACCCCTGACTTCCACCAATTCCCGTGAAAGATTGCGCTCTCCGGATTTGACCGGTGAATAAAGATGGTAGAGCGTTTCGCGGGGCGCAACGCTAAACGAACCGAATAGGTGAGAGGCCGTCCGGAACGGCACTACTACCTCGGGGCGCAAATCCAGACGCAACCCGTCGCCTCCCTCGCGCCGCATATAATTCGTCCCCTCACCGCGCCAGCGAATTTCCAGCGGAAAACCCGATATGAATCGGCGTCCCCAAAAAGATATCTGAGGGGTTCTTTGCAGCGTCGTCGCATCCGGTTGAACAAAGTCCTGATAGAAGTTCCACTCGCCCTTCACAAAAGTATCGCCCCAATTGCGCAGCAAGCCGAATCGAGACTCACCGAACCGGCTTACGCGAATAACACTCTGCTTCTGCAAAGTGAGGTCCATCCGCTCCACGAGCTCCCGCGTGAAAAGGTCGTCGCCATAGGCGGCGATGTCACTGTAGGTCAACCAATCGCCCGGCAGCGTGGTACGGTGTGTTCCGAGGATGCTCCAACGATTTTTTGGAATATCCTGATCCGCGATCGTCCGGTCAACGACATCCCCCTGCTCGTCGGTGCGCGGGCTTTCGTTGAAATAGGAAGCGTTGAGATGAAAATCCGAATCCCGATCGAAAAGCGTGCGAAACTCCCCGATCGTGCCGATACGGGCGCGGGTTTCCGTGTCGAAGGTCAAGCTGGCATCGGTACTCTTCGAGATTGCCCAGAAGAAGGGCTGCTGGAAACGAAATCCCTCGGTATCCGAATAACCGAACTTTGGAAAAAGAAAGCCGCTTTGCCGCTCTACTTTCACCGGAAAAAATCCGTAGGGCAGATAGAGTACGGGAATGTCCATTATATAAAAATAGCCGTCGGTGATCGTGCCCAGTCCTTCGCGCGTAAGATGCAACTCGTTGGCTGAAAACTTCCATGGCGCCGGGCCCGATTCGCACAAGCAGGTGGTGAAAAATCCATCGTCGATGCGATAGCTTTGGCCGCCTAACTTTTGCAAGCGACGTCCCATGATGCTGACATGGCCCTGCTCGATAAAGAGATCGCCTCTTTGAATTTCTCCGGTCTCCTTATCCAAGTTTAGCCGCACCGAATCCGCCGACTTGATTTTCCACTCGGGGTCATCCAGTGAAACCTTTCCCTTGGCTTCCACATCCTGCGTGACTCTATTGACGCGAACCTCCTCTGCTTTAAGAGTGGTGAGCTGGCGTTTGATCTCGACATTACCGCTGGCTTCGACCTGCGCTCCACCGTCCGTCGCCGTCAATTTATCCGCCGTTACATGGATCTCTTGGCTTTCCGTTGAAGTTCTAAGCGGCTCAACTTGCGCCGACAAAGGGGTAGGACCGGCGTAGAAAACAATACCCAACAGAAGTTTGATGACGAATTGGATTTTCAATTTCATTTCATCTGATTACGGCGCGGACTTCTCCGCCATTTGGGCCGCCCCTTTTGTCGGGCTGTGTTTTTGAAGTAAAGGCCGCACCTCCCCTAGCAGATAGAGCGACCCGGCAACCAGAACGATATCATCCGGGCGAGCGCGCTCCATGAGGGCGGAAAACGCAAGACCGGAATCTTCGATTATGCGATGAGAAGCATTGCCGGTAAGATAACTGGCCAACCGGCGCGGTTCGGCGCATCGGTCCATCTTGACCCGAGTCAAGACCATTTCATCCACCACCTCTTCCAACATATGTAGCATAAGCCGTGAGTCCTTATCTTCCATCGACGCGAACAAGAGTTTGACCTTCCTTCCGGCCCGATAGCTCTCTATCTCCTCGACCAGGCATTTGATTCCTTCCCCATTGTGCGCGCCATCCAAAATAACCGTGGGCCGCTCACGCATGATTTCGAAACGGCCAGGCCAGACCACCGATGCCAATCCTTGTCGCAAAACCGTTTCCGCCACTGGAAACATTCCACGGACCGCCTCCAGGACCCTAATGGCGACGGCAGCATTGGCTCTTTGGTGTCGCCCATAGAGCGCCACGGACAAAGAAGAAAAACAGTCTTGCTTACTTCTATAATCGAAAAGCCCGCCGTTTTTCAAGAAAAACTCGAAATCTCCTCCAAGAAAAAAAGCCGTTGTATTGCGGCTGTTGGCGATGTTCTCCAGCAATGCCGCTACTGCCTGCGTTAGTCCGCCGCAGATTACCGGAACTCCAGGTTTAATGATACCGGCTTTTTCTCGGGCAATAGAGAGCAGATCAGAGCCCAGGTAGGCCTCATGGTCCCTGGAGATCGAAGTAATCACGGAAACCATTGGTCTGACCAAATTCGTCGCGTCCAGCCTTCCTCCCAAACCAACCTCCACCACGGCCACCTCGATTCGCTGGCGGGAGAAATACACGAAGGCCATGACCGTGACAAACTCGAAAAACGTCAACGGCACTTCGGCGGCGGTGCGATCCCAGATCTCCTGCGCCAACTCCACGACTTCCACGGGAGAAATTTCTTCATCGCCGACCCGTATGCGTTCCGTAAACGAAACCAGATGAGGTGAGGTGTAAAGGGCGGTGCGGTAACCGGCGACAGATAGGATCCGATGGAGCATCGCCGCGGTTGAGCCTTTGCCGTTGGTGCCCGCAATATGTACCGATGGAAAAGTTTGCTGGGGATTGTCAAACAAAGAGAGCGCCCGCTCCATGCGGTCGAGCTTCAAGTCGATGGCCCCGCCACGCAGGTTATATATCGTTTCAAGGGTCTCAGCGTAAGTTAGCATAACCGGTCTCGCGCCGATCAGCGCACACTCTCTAGCCGTTATTCGATGACGGACAGCTCAGCTCCAAATATCAATGACCCTTTTTTGAGGCCTGCTTCATCGCCCGTTTGAGGCGTGCGATAAAGGCTCCCGCCTGGTGCGCTTTTTCCCCGCTATTTTTAGCCTTTTCGATCCTTTCCACCAGAGCGCTGCCAACCACCGCGGCATCGGCAAAGCCGGCGATCCGGGCGGCCTGCTTAGGTGTCGAGATTCCGAACCCGACGCCCACCGGCAGCGCCGCAGCCTTGCGCACCCGAGCCACTTGAGAGCGGAGACGGCCATCCAACGAGCGGCGCGCTCCGGTCACGCCAGTCACCGAAACATAATAAACAAAGCCGCGACCGCGGCTGGCGACGAGACGAATGCGATCGGAGCCGCTAGTCGGCGACAGTAGAAATATGAGATCCAATCCCGCGGCGTCCGTCCACCGCTTGAGCTCGCCGCTCTCCTCCGGTGGCAGGTCGACGCACAGCACTCCGTCGGCGCCCGCTTTGGCGGCCAGGCGGCAGAACGATTCCAGCCCGAAGTGAAAAAAGGGATTGAAGTAACCGAAAAGTATCAAGGGAACATTGGAGGCGTCGCGAAATTCACGCACCACGCGTAATATCCGCGACAAGGAGATCCCACCTTTCAAGGCGCGCTCCGATGATCGCTGAATGGTCGGGCCATCCGCCGTCGGATCGGAAAATGGAATCCCCAATTCGATGCAATCGGCGCCGCCTTTTTCGAGTGCGCGTAAAATCTTAAGCGTCGTCTCCAGATTCGGGTCTCCCGCCGTGATGAACGGAATTAAGGCGGATTCTCCGCGGCGCTTTAGCTCAGCAAATTTATTTTTAATACGACTCACGGTTGGATTTACAATTTCGGTGTTCAAGGGTTCAAAAGGTTGAGGATTTTTCTAAATCCCTTCCGTTGAACCTTTGAACTTTTAAACATTTAGACTTCCGAACCTTTACTCAAAGTCTCACCCCCAGATAATCTCCGACGGTTATCATGTCCTTGTCGCCCCTGCCCGAGAGATTGACGATAACCGATCGCCGTCTAACCAAACGAGGCGCCAGTCGCATCACCGCGGCGATGGCATGGGCGCTTTCTAGCGCGGGGATGATACCCTCGACCTCGGCGAGAAATTGGGTCGCATCGACGGCCTCGCTGTCGGTCGCCGAGACAAATCGCACTCTGCCGCGATCGCGTAGATAGCTCAGCTCCGGCCCCACCCCGGGATAGTCCAACCCCGCCGCCACCGAGTGGGTTTCCCGAATTTGCCCTTGACGGTCCTGCAGCACATAGCTCTTGCTGCCATGGAGCACACCGACCTCCCCCCCGAGGATAGAAGCCGCATGACGGCCGGTGCGCAAACCTCGCCCCGCGGCTTCGACTCCAAGCATATGGACCTTCTGATCTTTGATGAAGGGATAGAATAGGCCCATGGAGTTGCTGCCGCCGCCCACACAGGCTACGAGATAATCCGGCAAGCGGCCTTCTTGTTTGAGGATCTGGCGCCGCGCCTCTTGTCCGATCACCGATTGAAAGTCACGGACCATCATCGGATAGGGGTGCGGCCCGGCCACCGATCCGATTAGATAGTAAGTGCTGCGCACATGGGTCACCCAATCTCTGAGCGCTTCATTCATCGCGTCTTTCAAAGTCTGGCTGCCCGAATCCACCACGCGCATTTTGGCGCCGAGGAGTTTCATACGGAAAACGTTCAACGATTGGCGCGCAACGTCTTCCTTGCCCATGAAAATTTCGCACTCCAAACCGAAGCGGGCCGCCACCGTGGCGGTGGCGACGCCATGCTGGCCGGCGCCGGTCTCGGCGATGATCCTTTTCTTTCCCATTCGCCGCGCCAGCAAGATCTGGCCGATGGTGTTGTTGATCTTGTGAGCGCCGGTGTGGCAGAGATCTTCGCGTTTGAGATAAATCTTTGCACCACCAAGCTTCTCGCTCAGCCGCTCGGCGAAATAAAGCGGGGTCGCGCGTCCGGCATAATCGCGCAAATAACGCTGGAATTCCTGCTGAAACGGTTTATGGCGACGCGCTTGGCCGTAGGCTTGTTCCAACTCCCGCAGGGCGGGCATGAGGGTCTCCGCCACATACCGCCCTCCGTAAGGGCCAAAATGGCCGCCTGCGTCAGGCGCTTTTGGCAGCAAGAATAAATTCTTTGAGTTTCGCATGATCTTTAATTCCCGGATGTTTTTCCACGCCGCTACAGACATCGACGCCATAGGGTTCAATTCGGCGTACCGCTTCGACGACGTTTTCGATGCTGAGACCCCCCGATAAAATCAGTTTTCCGCTTTGCACCTCTTCAAGCCAATCCCAGGGAAAGACCGCCCCGGAACCGCCGTATCCCGGAGACCACGAATCCAGCAGATAAAAGTCCGCGGGAAACTGCTCTATTGCAACCAATGATTTTTTTTCTTTTAGGCGAAACGCTTTAATGACTTTTAATGGCCACCCGCGGCAATATGCGGCGCTCTCCTCACCATGGAATTGCACAGCACTATAGGCCCGCTTTCCTGCCTCCAGTTCTCCCTGGGCTAAAATCTCACTGACCCTTTCTCTAGGCTCGTTAACCAAGACCGCCACGTTGCACACCCCCTGGGGGAGCGCTCGGAGAATAGCGCGGGCTTTCTCCGGCTCGATAGATCGAGGGCTCGGCGGATAAAAGTTGAATCCCAAAGCGTCGGCGCCGTATTCAAGCGCCTTCTCGGCATCCACCAGATTGGTGATGCCGCAAACCTTGACTCTAACCATAGAGCGTCTTTCGTATCGGTGATATGTGCTCCAAATGCCTGCTCCCTTCAATCACGATCTCAAGGCACGCGCACGAGTCACGACAACAATTCCCTTAGCTTCCTTCCCGGTTGAGGCGAACGCATGAGCGACTCGCCGATCAAAAAAACATGGATCCCTAATCTTTCCACGGCTCGAATCTGCTCCAGGCTATCGATGCCGCTCTCGCATACCGCCGCCGTCCCCGCTGGAACTAGCGGCGCTAACTTCTCGGTGGTCGTCAGGCTCACCTCGAAAGTGTTGAGGTCACGATTGTTGATGCCTACCAACTCCGCTCCCGCTTGCAACGCCGCTTCGAGTTCTCTCTCGGAGTGCACTTCCACCAGCGAGTCCAAAGCGAGCTCAGCGGCCTGGGCCCGTAGTTCCCGCAGTAAACTTGCATCAAGCAGCGCGGCAATGAATAAAACCGCATCCGCGCCGTAGCTCTTGGCCTCGATCAATTGATACGGATCGAGCAAAAAATCTTTGCGCAACAGGGGCAGGTTGACGGCATCACGGATCCTTTCCAAATAGAAAAGACTGCCTTGGAAAAAACGCTCCTCGGTCAACACCGAGATCGCACTGGCCCCGTGATGAGCGTAGTCCTGGGCAATGGCAACGGCATCGAAGTCTTCCCGAATGAGTCCCTTCGACGGTGACGCCCTCTTGACCTCGGCGATGATCCGACGCGTGGTGCCCGCCAGGTTTTTCACAAATCCCCGCCGGGGCACATCAAAGAGCGGGCGCTCGCGCAAAGCCGTCAACGGCGTTTGGCGTCGTCTCCGCTCCACTTCCTCGCGTACATGCTGAGCAATAGCGGCGAGAACTTCAGCCATCGAAGTTTATGCGGCGTTGGTCATTTGAACCAGCTGGTCGAGCTTTTGCCGTGCGTTACCCGAGTCAATGGACTGTCTAGCTATTTCAATGCCGTCTTGAATCGAAGCCGCGACGCCGCTTACATAGAGGGCCGCGCCGCTATTGAGTAATACTACATCTCGTGAGGCGCCCTTCCCGCCCTCCAGTACGTTCCTGACGACGATCGCGCTCTCATCCGGGGTGCCACCGCGCAGCTCCTCGAGCCTGCACCGTTTCAGGCCTAACGCCTCCGGCTCTAGAGCAAATTCCTTGACCTGGCCATCCCGCAACTCCGCCACCTTCGTGGGTCCACAGAGCGAGATTTCGTCCAGCCCTTCCAATCCATAAACGACCATGGCGCGCACGCTGCCGAGATTTTTCAGCACATGGGCAATGGTGGAAACCAAATCTCCGCTGTAGAGCCCGATTAACTGGTGGGTTGCCATCGCCGGGTTCGTCAGCGGGCCCAATAGGTTGAAGACGGTGCGTATGCCGATGTCGCGCCTTGGCTGAACGGCATACTTCATCGCCTCGTGCAGCAGCGGCGCGAAGAGAAAAGCGATGCCGATTTTAACGATGCATTCTTCCACCCGCTCCTTGGGAGCGTCCACCTTGACTCCCAAGGCCCCCAGCACATCGGCGCTCCCCGACTGGCTCGACACGGAACGGTTACCATGTTTGGCGACGTTTACGCCGGCCCCGGCAACTACGAAAGCGGTGGTGGTGGAGATATTGAAAGTTCCCTTTTGATCGCCTCCGGTGCCGCAGGTGTCCAAGACGGTTTTCGTCCCTACCTTGACGCGGTGAGCCTTCTCGCGCATGACGCGGGCGGCGCCGGTTATCTCTTCGACGGTTTCTCCTTTCATGCGCAGGGCGGTTAGAAAAGAGGCCACCTGCAAGGGGGTTGCCTCACCGGTCATAATCTGGTTCATGACTTCGGTGGTCTCTGATTCGGACAGACTGACTCGGTTGACAAGTTTTTCGATCGCTTCTCGGATATTCATAGTTCGCCGTTCCTTGCTTTTACCGGCTCGTGGAAAACGCCTTGGACAAATTTTCCTTATTCTTTAATACGTCTTCCACTTTTTTTGCCTCTTCCCGAGAGGCGTAACTGCCGACGCGCACGCGATACCAGGTCTTTCCCTTATTTTGCACCTCGGACACATAGGCGTTGTAACCTTTATTCTTGAGCCTATCAACCCAGGTCTTCGCCGACCTATCATCGGGAAAAGCATTGATCTGAACCGTCCACCCTCTACTGCTGGCTTCCCTGGACTCCCCCGTGGATGTTTTCTTTGCCGCCTCGGAGGGAGTCGGGCTTTTTTCGACCGACTTCTCCTTCGCTTTGGTTGCCGGCGCCGTTTCTTCTTTGGCAGGGGACTTCCTCTCCTTAACTTCCGCCCTGGCCAACTTTTCCGGCGGCTTTGTTTCTTTCGGCTGCCCTGCAACCGGCGAGGGACTCTCAGCAGGCTTGGTTAGCGTATTATAAAAGGTCATCTCGTCCTTGGGGGGAGCGCCCTGGATGTCAATTGAACCTGCCGCTTGGGGCTTTACCGGGATCTTCACCAGGGGCTCTTGATTTTTAACGATTTTTCGCTCTTCAATATTTTTGCCAACAAAAATGCCGAAGAAGAAAATAACCGCCGAAGCTAGAATAAAAGCGCAGCTGAGTAGCACCATTTGGCCGCCACTGAAGTAGAAGCGTTTGTCCTTTTCTCTGCGATTTTCCGCCATCGTTTTTTCCTCTCGCGTCGCCCTGCTCACGCGTCCGGCCCTTCCTCCTCTGAACGCGCAGCCATTTTCATGGGCGCCTCGATACCTAATAATTCAAGGCCACGGCGAATCGTCCTCTGAACATTCTCCACGAGCAATAGGCGCGCGCGACTCAACTCAGTGTCATCCGATATCACCCGGTTGCGATTGTAATAGCGGTGAAACTCCCCCGCGATATCCAGCAAGTAAAACACCATGCGATGCGGTTCGAGCTCGTTTATGCTTTCTTCCACGACCTCGTTGAACTCGATCATCTTGCGGATAAGATCCGTCTCTTCCGCCAATTGCAGCCGCTCCACCACAACGCTGGCACGATCGGAAGGATTCCAGGCAATGCCGCTTTTGCGCGCCTGGTCAAAAATACTGGCTACCCGTGCATGAGCGTACTGCACGTAGAAGACAGGATTATCGCTCGATTGACGCTTGGCAAGATCTAGATCAAAGTCGAGATGGCTGTCCGATTTGCGCATTAGAAAAAAGAAGCGCGCGGCATCACGCCCGACTTCTTGCAACACCTCCTCCAGAGAGACAAATTCTCCGGTGCGCTTGCCCATACGCACCGGCTCGCCGCCGCGCGTGAGCTGGACCATTTGCACCAGCACGACACGTAGCATGTCGACGTTGTAACCCAGCCCCTGCATGGCGGCTTGCAACCGCGCCACGTAGCCGTGATGGTCAGCGCCCCAGACATTGATGAGCCTCTTGAATTTGCGTTCAAACTTGTTGCGGTGATAGGCGATGTCGCTGGCAAAATAGGTGAGCTCTCCGTCGCTTTTAATCACGGTCCGATCCTTGTCGTCGCCGAATTGCGTCGATTTAAACCACTCCGCCCCGTCCTGGGCGTAAAGCAAACCGCGAGAGCGCAATAAATCCATCGCTCGCACCACCTCTTGTCGTTCTCGCATTGCCCTTTCGCTAAAGTAGGAGTTGAAATGAATGCCAAACCGATCCAATTGGCCACGAATAGTGTCGAGCAGAAATTCGCCTCCGAACTGGCGAAAAAAATCAATGGTCATTGCCTTGGGTTCGTTGAGAAACCTGTCGCCGTTTTGCTGTTTCAGCGCGGCGGCGATTTCCTTGACGTAATCTGCCGGATAGCCCGCTTCGGGAAACTCCATCCACTCACCGAACGACTCGCGGTAGCGGACATAGATTGAAAGCCCCAAATTTTCCATTTGATTGCCGGCGTCATTGACGTAGTACTCCCGCTCCACGTTATACCCCGTGGCTTCATGGAGACGCGCCAAGACATCGCCAATCACCGCTACCCGCCCGTGGCCGACATGGAGCGGGCCGGTGGGGTTGACGCTGGCGAATTCCACCTGGACCTTCGCGCCATGACCCAGATCGATGCGGTCTTCTTTTCCGGCCGTGCGATCACGCAGCCGCTGAAAATAAAATTTTGGCGTAAACGAAAAATTCAAGAATCCCGGCCCCGCAATTTCTCTGCGCGCCAGTATCCCCTCCGGGTCTTCGAGATTTTTTAAAATCGCTTCCGCGATGACCCGAGGCGGTTTTTTTGCTTTCTGCGCCCAGAGCATGGCCACGTTGGTAGACAGGTCGCCAAACTCCCGCTGTTTCGGCGGCTCAAGAAGCACAGGGGGGAGTTCTGTTGCATTCAGTTCTCCCCCCTGCGCCGTTTTCTCAATGGCTTGGGTTAACAGATCCCTAAGGTGACTTCGCATGGTGTCCCTGAAAAATCCTCATTCGTACTGACCGTAGATGCCAGCCGCAGGCAAAAAGTTGTCCGAAGCGGGGAAACTAAACCTGACAAAAAAGGCTCTAACTTGAGCATTTATAACGACTTTATGCACACAAAGTCAACCTCTCAGCCCCCCGAAGACGCTAGGGGCTAAGGCGCAAAAAATAGTACGCAAAAAACAGAATTGCCATCGCTTGATATTGTTCTGGCAAATGTCGCCGCGAAATCAATTCTCTTGGTACATTTCCCTTCTTCGCTTGGCAACGCGGTTGACTCCCGCGAGCGTCAGGTGGTAATGGGCATTGATATCCTCCGCGCTCAGCGACCCAAGGTGGTTCGGCGTCGCAATTTACCGGCACGGGCTACCGATTTTTCCTTGGTGGGTTCGCTGATGATGGGTTGGAAAGCGATAAAGAGCCCGAGTCAAAAGGAGATCGGCAATGGCAGCAGATCTTGAAGACGTAAAACGCGAGGTCGCAACTGCGAACCGCGTGCTCTCTAACCTCGGTCTCGCCGTCGGTGTAACGGCCGCACTCGGACACGCCAGCATGCGCGTCCCGTCACAACCTGACCACTTCTTCGTGAAGGGCCGCGAATATGAGTTCGACGCCCTGGCGATCATGGAGCCCGATGACATGGTGTTGTGCGATACGGCGGGATTTCTTATCGGCGGGAGACCGGGATTGACGCAGTGCTCCGAAGTGAAAATCCACGCCTGCATCTACAAAACGCACCCGGAGATCCAGGCCGTGGTGCATGTTCACCCGCGCTACACCATCCTGATGAGCGTTCTCACCGGCACGATAAAGCCGATGCGCCAAGAGGGAGCGCAACTTTTGCGGAATCCGCTCCCTGTTTACCCCCACGTTAAAACCATCCAGAGCGATGCGGAGGGGATGGAAGTCGCAAATCGATTGGGCGATCACAAAGCCATACTGCTTCGTGGCCACGGCGCCGTCACCACGGGAAAAAGCCTTTCAGAAGCGGTAATGGGGATGGCACAGTTGGAAGAACAGGCGCAACTCAATTACCTCGCCTACTGCGCTGAGGGTAAGAACCACAGCTATCTGCCCAACGATCTGCTCGATGAAATGGTGAATCGCACTCCGCTTTTCGAGCAGCCGCACTTCAAGGACGTCCTCAAAGGCCGCGCGCCCCAAAGAGATGGCACCTGGAATTACCAGAAGCGTGCGGTGTCGCGAAAACAATGACAAGATTCCAAATCCCAGCTAAGATTGGCGTGACTCTTCGAACGGCTAAAAAAGTGAGCGCTCTACTAAGGAGGTAGACCATGGCACGAATTCGTCATATCGCAATCGCCACGCAAGACCCGGAAACAACCGCGCAGTTCTATATCGACGGCCTCGGCCTAAAAGAGGTCGGCAAGGTCAACTCGCCAACGGCTACGGGGTATTACCTGAGCGACGGCCATGTCAACCTGGCGATTTTGAAGTTTAAATACGACGATCCCGCCACCACCGAGGGCGCGCTTAGATATACCGGCATCCACCATTTTGGCGTCGAAGTCGAAGATATGGATAAAGCGCGGGGACAAATAGAAAAGGCGGGCGCCGTGTACCGGCCATACCCAGGAACGGAAGAAATGGCAAAGCGAGGCAACGTCGAGGTGAAGTTCACGGGGCCGGACGGCGTGACCATCGATCTGTCCGAGCATGGCTGGCTCGGCACCAAGTAGCCTTCCGCTTGCACGGCCGGTTTCTACGTGACTTGAGCCCATTGTCTTCGCTCTGGAGGGCGCCCTCTTCGATCGTTGTCATCCGTGAATAGTCCGGGTTATCATGATTACACGCTTGGTCATTCGACGAAGAGAACCTTTTGCCAACGGCCATGATTATCCCATCACCGGCGCCTATGAAAAGCTTGTCGGCAAGCTCTACGGCGAAGTCGATCCGACAAACCGCCTAAATAAAATAATTGTTAATTTAGACAATGCGCCGCGCAACCGCCGCAGCCGAGTCGAGTACTCAAGCGACTTCTGTATTTTAAAACCCGTCGATTTGGCGCGGGGCAACGGCAAGATATTCTTCGACGCACCCAATCGCGGCGGCAAACGCGTCATCGCGTTTCTCAATGACGCGCCGCAGAGCAATGATCCGAGCACCCTTGAAGACGCCGGCAACGGCTTTCTCATGCGCCAGGGTTATACGATCGTTTGGTGTGGCTGGCAAGGCGATCTTACGCCAGTCAAAAACTGGCTAATACTGAATGTGCCCGTGGCGACCCATAACGGCAAAGAGATAATCCGCCAAACCCGCAGTGAAATCGTCGTCGATGAGAAAGGCGTCAAATCCCGGCCGCTAAGCGGCGATGAACGGGTGAAGAGCTACGAAGCCGCCTCGCGGGACAAATCGAAGGCTTCGCTCACTGTGCGCGAGAAGGGCTACGGCAAGCGCGTGCCGGTTCCACGTTCAGGATGGGAATTTGCCTCATGTGCAAAAAACCCACGCACCGGCAAAGAGTCAATTCGCCGCAGCGCCAAAGACCTTTTCCTATACTCCGGTTACAAACCCGGCCACATTTACGAGTTTGTTTATCCTGCGAAAAATCCCTTGGTCCTCGGATTAGGATTCGCTGTCGTGCGCGATCTCCTTTCTTTCCTACGCTACCAAAGGAAAGATTCGGCAGGCCGCCCCAACCCGTTAGCAGCCGACGGAAAAACCTCCGCTATCCGCCATGCCTACGGCTGGGGCCGCTCCCAGAGCGGCCGATTTCTCCGGGACCTCGTCTATCATGGCTTTAACGAAGACGAGTCCCACAGAAAAGTCTTTGATGCCATCGCACCTCATGTGGCCGGAGGCGGGCGATTATTTTTGAATTACGAATTTGCCCGTCCCGTCAGCTCTTCGCAGCAACATACAAACCAGCTCGACCCGGAGCTCTTTCCCTTTGCTTACAACGTTTTGAAAGACCCGCAGACTCGCCGACGCGACGGAATTTTGCGACGGCCCAAGACCGACCCCTACGTTTTTCACACCCAAACCTCCACCGAGTACTGGCAAAAGCGCGGCTGCCTGGCCCATACCGACGGCAAAGGCAAAGACGTGCCCCTGCCGGAAAAGGTCCGATTGTATGTAATCGCCAGCGCCCAGCACAACAGTCCCTTTGGCTCCGAGCCAGAAAAGCAGGACACTCAACAGCTCGTCAATCCATTGCCCGCCGGCGATGTGCTGCGCGCGCTGATGGTCGCCATGGACCAGTGGGTCACCAAAGGAATTCCGCCGCCGCCGAGCCAATACCCGATGGTCAAGGATCACACACTGGTGACGCCCAATCAGAACAGCACGGGCTTTCCAAAAATTCCCGGCGTTCGGTTCCACGGGTTGCACAACCGCCAACTCTTTTTGGATTACGGTCGCAAGATTTCGCGGGGACGGATGGACATTCATCCACCTAAGCCAATCGGCAATGGCGCCTACATGATCCTCGTTCCAAGGGTTAATAATAACGGCAATGACGTCGCCGGTATCTGCCTGCCTGCCGTGCAAGTGCCACTGGGCACCTATACAGGCTGGAATTTGCGCCCACGCAACTTAGCCGAAGACGAGCTGGCCGGGCTGGTGGGCTCCTTTATTCCATTTGCCAAAACGCGATCCGAACGGCGCAAAACAGGCGATCCGCGCTTGTCCCTCGCAGAGCGTTACAAGGATCGATCCGACTACCTGCAACAGGTCAGCCATGCGGCGAGGACTTTGGTCGAGGAAAGATTCCTGCTGCCACAGGACGCGGCGCGGATCATTACAGAGGCAAAGAAACGTCGCCTTTTTACCGCGCGGTAGGTTCGGGAGTGGACGCGCCCGCGCTCGCGCGACGGACATCTGCGGATACCGGACGAACCACAATGGTCAACGCTGGGAAAAAATCCTTTCCTACTCTGGGACGAGAATCGATGCTGCTCGCGCTCACGCTCGTGGCCGGCAGTGTCGATGCCATCAGTTACCTTGGGTTAGGCCATGTCTTCACCGCCATGATGACAGGCAACACGGTCCTGTTAGGGTTGGCGCTGGCGCAGGGAGAACTTCTCGCGGCGCTACGATCCGTCCTAGCCTTGTTGGGTTTCGCCATCGGCGTATTCGTCGGCGCAACGATCGTCGAGCGAGAGTCGGAACCCAAAGAGTGGCCCGCCGCGGTCACCGCCGCGCTCGGAGTCGAAGCCCTTATTCTAGCGTTCTTTTCGGCGAGCTGGTACGCGAGCCCTGTGGCGCGTACCGCCGGCATCACCTACTTGTTAATCCTCTTGCTGGCCCTGGCCATGGGGATTCAATCGGCTGCCGTGCGGCGTCTCGGCGTGCCGGGAATTGCGACGACTTACATTACCGGAACACTAACAAGCCTGATGGTCGACCTCCTGGGCTGGCTCCGCTTACTCGCCGCCCGGTTACCGACTCCGCAACCCCTTGGCAACTCACCCAAACGACTCCCATCGATACCCTGGGAGCAGCGTGTCGGGTTGCTTGCGGGCGTAATCGTCCTTTACTGCCTGGGAGCACTTATCGGTGGAGTTGCCCAAGCTCAAGCCGCGCCTGTTGCCACCTTGTTACCCCCGTTTATTTTGATGCTGGTTGTGCTCAACGCCGCTATTCGCCAACACCACGACCCCCGCGCGAGCCGCTGATGACGAAACCTGTTATCTGATCACTTTGTCGGCTCTAACTAAAACATTGGGTGGTATCGTTAGGCTGATAAGTTTAGCGGCTCTCAGGTTTACAATGAACTCGAACTTGAGCGGCTGCTCCACGGGCAGATCAGCAGGTTTTCTGCCTTTCAGTATTTTATCCACATAAATCGCGGCGCGCCGATACAAGTCGGCAAAGCTCACGCTGTAGGTCATCAGCCCTCCGGCTACGACGAATTCTGCTGCCCAGTACATCGCCGGCAGCCGGTTCTTCGCCGCGAGATCTACGACCCGTGTTCGATGAGCAAAAGTAAAGGGGCTCGTCAGCACCAAAAGTGCCTCAGCATGCGCCGTACTTGCAGCTTGGAACGCGGTCTCGATATCTTTGGAATCTCGGATGTCGAGGATTTGAAGCTTTATACCGAACGCGCCAGCAGCTAGTTTCGTATTACCCAATAGTTGTGCATTGGCCGGTTCGACCGAACTCGCGAGAATCGCCACGCGGGAGAGCCTGGGAAGGATTTCCTTTAGCAGCTCCAATTGTTTGCCGCTTATCTCTGGAGATAGAGCCGACAATCCGGTAACGTTCCCGCCTGGTCGCGCCAGGCTGGCGACGAAGCCGTTTCCAACGGGGTCAGTGTCAAATGCCATAACAATAGGAATCGTAACGGTTCCCATTTTTGCTGGACGGGTGGCTGCCGGACCCCCGGTGAGAATGAGGTCTACCTTGAGGTTCACTAACTCATTTGCGAGTGCGGGAAGCCGATCGAGCTTTCCCTCCGCATATCGAGATTCGATGACGAAGCTCTTCCCCTCCAGATACCCAAGCTCGCGCAAACCCTGACGGAATGCCTCGAGGCGGTCCGATACAGCGGCAGGGGAGACGGCGGCTAGGAATCCAATCCGCGGGGGTTTCTTCGGCTGCTGCGCCTGAGCCACGGTCCCAACCACCATGAGTACGGAGGCGATTACCGAAAGCCCCACCCATATTAGTCTTCGGGGCCCCCTTTGGATTTTGGATTTTAGATTGAGATGCAAACGCGATTCGAAAAATTGGCGCGAAAATTTCTTACACATACGTTTTGCTCCCCATTCCAGAATCGAAAATCCAAAATTCTTTCTGCCGCTTTCCGCTTATCTCATTCCTCCTGGTACTGCTCCTTTAACTTGGCCACCACGGTCGGATCGGCCAGTGTCGTCGTATCGCCCATGGCACGGCCGTCGGCGATGTCGCGCAGAAGACGTCGCATGATTTTTCCGCTGCGGGTTTTCGGCAGCTCCGCCGCAAAGAGAATCTCGTCGGGCCTGGCGATGGGGCCGATTTTTCTTGCCACATGGCCTTTCAGTTCATCGAGCAAAGCGTCGGTTCCTTCCACGCCCGCCTTGAGCGACACGAAGGCGCAGATCGCTTGACCTTTAACGTCATGGTTTTTGCCGATAACCGCCGCCTCGGCCACCTTCTGGTGATCCACCAGTGCGCTCTCCACCTCCATGGTGCTGATACGATGCCCGGCAACGTTCATGACGTCGTCGACACGGCCCAGCAGCCAGAAGTAGCCGTCCTTATCGCGCTTGGCTCCGTCTCCGGCGAAGTATTTACCAGGGAATCGGCTCCAATAAGTCTGCACGAAACGGTCGGGATCGCCATAGATGGTGCGCATCATGGCGGGCCAAGGCTTGGTGAGCACGAGATATCCACCCCCACCCTTGGGAACAGAATTGCCGTTCTCATCGACGACATCGGCCTCTATGCCCGGCAGCGGCATGGTCGCCGAGCCGGGCTTGAGTTTGGTGATACCCGGTAGTGGTGAGATCAACGGATGTCCTGTTTCAGTCTGCCACCATGTATCCATGACCGGGCAACGCCCGCCGCCGATAGTCTTGTGATACCAGACCCACGCTTCAGGATTGATGGGCTCGCCCACGGTACCCAATAGTCTCAAAGTCTTGAGATCGTGCTTGCCCGGATATTCCGTTCCCCAGCGCATGAAGGTCCGAATGGCTGTCGGCGCAGTGTGAAAGATCGTGACGCCGTATTTTTCCACGATGCGCCACAAACGATCCTTGTCTGGCCAATCCGGCGTCCCTTCGTACATCACCTGAGTGACTCCGTTGGCCATGGGGCCGTAAACAATATGGGTGTGGCCAGTCACCCACCCAATATCCGCAGCACACCAAAAGACATCGTCCTCCTTCATGTCAAAGACCCACTTATTGATTAGGTGCACGCCGGTAAGGTAGCCGCCGGTGGTATGAACAATGCCTTTCGGCTTGCCCGTGGTGCCGCTGGTGTAGAGGAGAAACAAAATGTCTTCGCTATCCATCTTTTCCGGCTCGCACCAAAGCGGCGCCTCCGCCATGAGCTCATGCCACCAGCGGTCGCGCCCCTCTTTCATCGACGCGCCGGATTTGCTTCCGACGCGCTCCACGACGACGACATGCTTGATCGAAGGCGTATCGCTCAACGCATCATCGACGTTTTTCTTGAGCGGCACGATCGCGCCCCGGCGATATCCTCCATCCGCGGTGATGAGCACCGTGGCTTGGGCGTCGTTGATGCGGTCACGCAGCGACTCGGCGCTGAATCCGCCGAATACGACGCTGTGCGGCGCGCCGATACGGTTGCAGGCTTGCATGGCGATGACCAGCTCGGGAACCATACCCATATAGAGGCAAACGCGGTCGCCCTTTTTGACGCCAAGTCGCTTTAAGACGTTGGCGAATTTGTTGACCTCGCGCCAAACATCGCGATAGGTGAGCACCCGTTCGTCGCCCGGTTCGCCTTCCCAGATAATTGCCGCTTTGTTCTTGCGCCCGCTCTTCACGTGGCGGTCCAGGCAATTGTACGAGCCATTGAGTTTGCCGCCGATAAACCACTTTGCCCACGGCGATTTCCACTCCATTACTTTTTTCCAAGGCTTGAACCATTCGAGTTCCTTGGCAGCCTTGGCCCAGAATGCCTGGGGATTCTTGCGCGCCGAATTGAAGATACTCGCGCTTTTAACGTTGGCGAATTTCTTGAACTGCTTTGGCGGCGGAAAGTTTCTTTTCTCGTCTAAAAGAACCTCGATGGCTTTGTCTGCCATGATGTGCCCTCCTTCAAGGAATTTTTACAACGAGGCATGAAAAACGACCGAATTCTATTTGAGTGGCTGCGGCTTGGCAAGAGCAGGCGCGCCCGAGGCGGCGGTTGGGCGTTTAGAGTCTCGCGTCTTGTGTTTGAAGATTAGGGCTCAACCCGAGACACCAGACTCTAGACGGCATCAAAGCGACTAGCGGCGAGTCTGTGACCCTGTGGGGAATATTCAACGTAGTCTTAACTGGCTTTGGGCGCCGCTATGACTTCAAGCATTTCCTCATCCGAAGAATACTTGTACTCCCAGGTGTTGCGTTTTTTCGCTTCTTCTTTTTCTTTGGCCTCGAGTACCGCGATGTCCTGTTTGGTAACGAACGGAATTCCTTTTTCTTCCAACTTATCGAGGATGGTTTCGATTTTTTGCTCAACCGCTTCCGGTTCAAAGCCTTCCCGGGAAGCCAGATAGGCGTTGACGACTTTCATCCCCCGCTCGGCGTCCTGTTTGGCAACCCCCACAAGACCGACGCTGGCGTTGCGCGACCAGCCGGTCAAAAAGATGCCTTCAAGAACTTGCTTCGTGGTAGGATCATAGGGTTGGTAGTGAGCCGGATTGGGATCACCCGGAAGCTCATCGGGGTTCGTCACGAAGGCGCCGCGCGCGAATGGTAACCCGAGGGAGGCATCGACTTGATCGCCGATTGCATAGATAACGCAATCGAGATCGAGCCGTTTAACCGCTCCCGTCCCTCTGGGCACAGTACGGCCGTTTTCCACCAGTAGCTTATTGAATTCCACTTCCAGGCCCGCGACTTTGCCGTGATCATTGGCGATGACTTTGGTCGGCGAGCAGAGATAGCGGAATCGCAGTCGCTGATCGGGGGGCGGCGTCGTCGGTTTTACGAACTTCTCAATTATTTGATCCACGTTTTGACCGGCAGTTTCGAGATCCGACCTGATGCGTGCAATTTCCTTGCGCATATCGTCGTTGTCTAGATACTTCTCGATGACTTCGAATTCGTTGTCGTCGTAGGCCTTTTCCTTCGGACCGCGCCGGGCAACCACCGTCACTTCGGAACTGTTTTTATAATTGAGCAGCCAGTTAGCAACGTCCACCATAACGTTGCCCATACCGATGATCGCGACTCGACTGCCGATTTCAATGCGGCGCTGACTGAAAGGCGGAAGCTTATTAAAATGATACACAACGTCTTTGGCATGGTAAACGCCCGTAAAATCCTCACCGGGCAAACCGAGCTTTTTGGTGCCCTGGGCGCCGGCGGAGACCACGATGGCGCTGAACCCCATTTCTTGCAGCTCTTGAATCGTCAGAGACCTTTGCACTCCGACTGTAACATGGCCGAGATATGAAACTTTAGGATCTGCGAGGATGCGTTGGAATTGTTTGCGCAGTCCGGTTTTCATTTTTTCTTTGTCCAAAAAAATTCCGTACTCGGCCAAACCGCCCGGCTTGATATCCCGGTTGATGAGCAGAACTCTATGCCCCGCCTCGGTGAGTTTTCGTGTCCCATATAGGCCTGCCGGACCGGCACCGATGACCGCGACTAAGTGCTGCTGCGACATGACCGTTCTCTCAATCCTCAAGTGGTAATAGATTCAAACCAACAACATGGCGACTTAATCGAACGAACCCGGAAGGAAAAGACACGGAAGATTCTTACTGCAGCTCCCTTTTGCCTTCGTATTCCAACTCTGTGCCTCGGGAGTCTTTGTGGGTGAAGGAAACCATTTCCCAGGAACCATCTCCCATTGGTCCTTTCAGGATATAGGAGTTGCCGTCATCACCCTGCAAGCGATAGTAGCAAGCCTGCTCCCCGTACCAGCGGTCGAGGACAGCCTTGACCTCGATTGTCCGGGCTCCCAAAGTAAACCGGCTAGGGCTTTCCTGCCCTTTGGCGTCGGAGAACGATTCAACCTTAATTTTCATCCTTTACCCGCTTTTCCCGATGTCTGGAAAGTCGTAATATACCGCAAATCCAGACTAATTCAAAGGTGCAATGTGAAACCGACGATCCAACAGCTGAAGAAAGACATGATTGCCGCCTGCCGCATTCTGTCGCAGGAAAAACTGGTGGCTGGATTCGGTCATGTGAGCGCCCGCATCCCCGAATCCGACCTTTTTCTTTTGACACCGAGGATCAGTCTCGCAATGGTTAGCGAAAAAGAACTTTTGACTATGAATCTTAAGGGAGAAATCGTCTCCGGAAGCCGCCCTGTTCCCTTTGAAGCTTGGCTCCATACAGCCATCATGAAAGCCAGGCCAAAAGTTAGCGCCATCGCGCGCATTCACGCCCGTGTGGCTAACATGTTTTCCGTGACCGACCGCAAGCTCGAGCCAGTGCACAACCACGGCAGCTTTTTTACCGGCGGAGTTCCCGTTTTTTATCAACCGGATTTAATTGCAACGCCGCAATTAGGGAAAAAAGTGGCGACGGCTTTGAGTAACAAACCTGCCGTACTACTCAGAGGCAACGGCCAGGTCACCGTCGGTCGAACCATCCCGGAAGCTGTAATGATGGCCATTTACCTCGAAGAGGCCGCGCAGATGTTGTTCGGGGCGTTGCAAATCGGTACGCCCACCGTTTTGACGGCTGAAGAATCGGCCCAGCGGCAAGTCGAGGCTCTACCGGCGGTAGATCTGGAACGCGCCTGGAATTTTTTCAAAAGCCGGTTAAAAAGCGGCTAGGGTTAGCCAAAATACGAGATGGCTCGGGCCACGAAGTAAGCGATCAGCCCACAAACCGGAAAGGTCAGAACCCAGGCGATCGCGATTTCCCCCGCGACCCCCCACCGCACCGCGGAAAATCGCTTGATGGAGCCCACTCCCATAATGGAAGTACTTATGGTGTGTGTCGTGCTCAGTGGTATTCCCAAGCGGGTGGCCAACTCGATGACTAGAGCGGCGGAAGTCTCCGCGGCAAAGCCATGAACCGGTTCGAGCTTGGTTAGACGAATGCCCATCGTTCGAATGATCTTCCACCCGCCGGTCGCGGTCCCAACCCCCATGGTACCCGCGCAAAGCAAGATCACCCATAGAGGAACAGCGAACTCGGGCAAGATCCCCCCCAGCACGAGCGCAAGAGTGAAGACGCCGATAAATTTTTGACCGTCGTTGCTGCCGTGACTGAAGGCCATAAACGCCGCGGAGAAAACCTGCAATCGTCCAAACAGGCTACGAACAAGACCCGGTTTGCTGTTCAGAAAAATTCGATACAAAACCATCATGATCCCGAGCCCACCGAAAAAACCTAAAAAGCTGGAGAAGAAGAGTCCGATTGCCACCTTGCGCCAGCCCTCCCACACCAGAACGGAGGGGCCGGCCGTGGCCATTCCGGCTCCCGCCAGTCCGGCCACAAGCGCATGGCTCTCGCTGGTCGGAATGCCTCCCAGGTAATAGGCGAAACAACTCCACACGATGATCCCTATCATTGCGGCAGCAACCGTCGTGATGTTGATGATGGATGGATCTACGATCCCTTTGCCGATGGTCGCGGCCACCGCGGTTCCCGAAAGAGCACCCAGAGTATTGAGCACCGTTGCCAAGAGGACTGCCTGGTAGGGTGATAGAACTCGTGTCGAAACCACCGTGGCGATGGCATTAGGTGCATCCGTCCAACCGTTGACGAATTCGGCGACAAGGATAATCAGCAGGACAGGCAGTATGGGCCACAGCTGATCAAGCATGGAAATTTAAAAGCAAATAAATATTTTAAATAAGTAGAGGAAAAAAGCACGGCGCCCCGCTCGGGGACGCCGTGCTGGAAAGAAATACTAACTACTTACCCGCCATTTCAAAACTGACCTTGGCCTCTTCCTTAGCCTTTACGGTGACCTTTTGACTGGTCTTTCCAAGGGTCTCGTGCCAGACCTCCACGGTATAGGTTCCCGCAGGCACATCGGTTAATTTGAAGCCACCGGAATTATCCGTAACGGAAAAATAGGGATTGGCTGTGGCGACCAACCAGCCCGACATCCAACCATGCACATCGCACTTGACCTGGATGGCCTCCGGCTTTTCAATCTTGACGTCGAGACTTTTTTTGAACTTGGGCTGCGCGATATTAAACGCGCTGTTAACCTTGCTATAGGAGTGAACGTTGTGCAGGATGCCGTCCGGATTCAATATTTCCACCGTCGATCCGGCGGGGAAGGCCAATACGTGGGGATTATACTCGCAGCCATTCTGATCCATTTTTACTTTCTTGAGCTCGACCTTTTTGCCTTTTTTGATGTCGGTGATCGTCACCACGGCATTCACTAGATTCCCGCCGCTGACGACCAACGACGAATCCATCTTTGGCGTCTTAGCGCATACTTCTTTGTCTCTACCAACGTCCAGTTTTTTGGGCGCGGGCGCGTTGCCTTTGAACTTGACGGTTCCTGCAATGCTTCCGCCGTCTTTGACGACTCCGCCATCGTAGGCCGCCACTCCGCTAACCGGAAGAGACGCGAGGGCGACGGAGATAAACAATAAACCGAGTTTATTCATAAACTCCTCCTTCGTTAATGCCAGGTAATAATTTTTTGACGCTAAGCAATGACGGTTATTCATTATCGCGTGGGCTTCACCTTGGGCGCCACAGCTGCTGCGGCAACCACCGAGACCCCGCCGCTTCTGCCAAGCATCATGAGATAATCCCGCAGCGCCTCGATCTGCCTGTCGTCCTTGCCCCCTAGGATATTATCAGGGCCACCGGGGTAAAACGAGGGCATTTTGGTTCCGGGCTGAACTTTCTGCGGATCTTGCAACCATTTGACGATCCAGTTCGGGTTGAGACGCTGGCGCCCTAGATTGAGATCCGGTGCCCATCCTTCCACCGGCCCCTCGGGTTTACGATCGCCTTGTTGGTGGCAGCTTAGGCAATTGAAGAAATCTTTTGACACTAAAAGTCTCCCCGCTTCCAGATGCTCCCGGGGCACTTTTTTATCGTCGAAGTAGGCATACGGGATTTCGACCTTTGAGAGGCCGTTGAAGTAGCTCACCAGCAAATTCGCATGCCCATCGGTCAAGCCGAACGTCGGCATGCGTATTTCCAGCCAGGGTCGCACCGGAATCGGCGCCTTCAAGAAGCTGAAAAACCAGTTGGACTGAACCTTCTCCCCTTGGCCGTTTAGCGGCGGCGGCGCGGAAGCCGGATTTTCGTAGTACTTTTTGACAAACCCGCCCCGCTTCTCGATCTCGTGGCAGCCGATGCAGTTGTACTGATGCATCAAACGGCGTCCCTCTACGACCTGCACGACTCTTAGCCCCTGGTCGGCTTGAAATCGGTGGCCCACTTTCCGTTCGCGGAATCCGCCAAGCAATACGCGCAAAGCCCTGATGTCTTCGTCGGCCAGGGCGAATTGGGGCATCAACTGCTCGACCCGCTCGGTGGCGTAGATACGGGGCGTTTTGAGTTTACTAAAGGTCCAATCGTCCCATGTATGTTTGATATCCGTGCGATTGCCGAAGAACAACTCTTCCAGCGTTTTCGACCCGAAGGTGGTGAGTTCGACGCCGACGCGGGACTCTTTCTCCATGCCTTTAATATCGTGACAACCGAAGCAACCGTACCTGCGGATCAGAGATTCGCCGCGCTTGATGGCTTTGGCATCCGCCAGCTTTTCTTCAATGCCCGCCAGGGCCTCGCCCTTGTTTCCCAGCGTCATCAAATAAGCGGTGATGGCCAAGGCTTCCTCGTCAGAGAGCCGTAAGCTCGGCATATTGGTTTCCGGTGAAAAACCGCGGGGGTTTTTTATCCAGTGATAGATCCATTGCGCGCTGGCCTTCGAAGCGACATCTTTTAAATTGGGCGCGATCTCCTTTTCCTTGCCAACCACCGTAGTGAACTCGCCCTCGGCAAAACCGTGACACCCCTTGCAGCCGATAGTCTCAACCAGTTTTTTGCCTCTAGCGATCTGATTGCTTTCACCTCCCCGGAAACCGGCCGGCAGCGGATGGCTCTGGGTCCATTGATCGGCTTCTTCTTTAGCACCCGACCACAGATACGAAGCGATGGCCATGGCTTCGTCCTGTTTCAGCTCGAAGTTGGGCATACGGGTACGGGGACGAAACTGATGCGGGTTCTCAATCCAGCGCACCATCCAACTGGGATCGACCTTGGCGCTGATTTTACGCAGGCTAGGCCCCACCTTAGGGATATTTTCATAGCCCTTGACCAGATGACATCCCGTACAACCGATTTGTTCAAAAAGTCTTTGGCCTTCGGCGAGCAGCGGCGCATCTTCAAATTTTTGCACGTCCAGATGGCATGAAGTACAGCTCGATTGCGCTTTGGCGCCGCGCAGCAATGGGAATTCCCACAGGTGCACTTCGCCATGGGCCTGTTTGACGCTGTTAACGGCCACACCCTGCCCTTCGTGACAACCCGTGCAACCGAATTTGTCCGGCGGATGAGCATTGTCGGCAAGCAACGCTTCGCGTCGCGGGTGGGTCCGCAACGGATGGGGCTCTTTTTCGAAACCCGGGCGGTTGATGGCGAGGTGGCAGGTCTGACAACGATCCACGCGTGCGATGGGTTGATCGAAGCGATTGCGGTCGAATTCCTCCAGCGACACCTGCTCTATTTTTGGGATCTTGTAGAACGAAAAGGGGCCGAGCTTGAGAGTGACATTCTCCATCACCCGTTGCCACTTGTCTCTCTCCACCGTTAGTTTCGCAAGCTCATTTTCAATGTCATTCACCCCGGAGTGGATCGATTTAATTTCTTCTTGGATCCGGTTGCGGTTCGCGCGCGCCGCTTCGAACCTGGGATCCAGTTTCTCCTTCGCCTTGTCCAGTTCCTGGATGCGTTGCAGGTACGGCTGCGGGTTACGCCTCTGCTGCACCGCGTGGTCATGCTCGTACCAGACCTCTTCCAGCTCGCTCTTGATGAATTTGATGTCTTGATCCACCTCCTTGAAGCGAACCGTCGCCTGAATCTCCTCTTTTTGGAGAACCGTCAACTTCTGGGCGAGTGCGCCCGCTGCCAAACTGGCTCGGGCCGCCGCGAGTTTCTTACTCAACTCCTGGTAGTTGGAGTCCGCTTCGAGCTTTTTTTGTTCCTCGTCATAGGCGGACTGCGCTTTGCTGTAGTCGAGTCGATGGAACTGCGCCTGGACGCCTTTCCACGGACGGCGCGTAATATTGTCATCCCAGAACGCCCAAAAGGACAAAACCACGAGCAGGGCGATTCCGATGAGAAAGACGCTGCCGTAGGATTTCTTTTCTTCGTTTTGATCGATGCCTCTTTCCGCCATCCCGTCTACCTCATGCTACTTTGCGCTCAAGCGCGCGGCCCAAAGAAAATATCAATAAACCGATGAGCGTCAGCACGATTTCCTCCGCCATTGAAAAATTCTTCATGATGCCGACAAAAAGGGCATAGCCTACGTCTGCGAGTCCCAGAGCTTGGAGAATCTTGGCGACGTAAAACATTTATATATTGAGCCAGGGAGTTACCAGAATGTACTTGACGTTGAACACGAGCCTGAGAAACATTTTGGCAGGAAGTGACAGCATCAAAACGAAAAGCAATGCGGTAATCGTAAACCTAACCATACCCCAGCGCTCAAGGAATTCTCTCCCTTTGACTTTCAAGATCCACAGATAAAACACCACGACGCCAAAAACGAAATAGGCTCCGACTACGACCACACCGAAAGCCGCAGACCACCAATAATCCCTAAAGCCGAAAAGATAGGGCAAATCCACGTTAGTCAATGCGACGACCTTATGCGGGTCCCAGCGCTGCCAGGGCCAGAACAGGTTCCAACCTGGACCGCGGAAAAACGTCCCGATGATGATCGTCACGACCCAAAGCACATGAAATCCTAAAACAAAGGTGATGATTTCGTACTTCCTGTCTTTGAAGCAGTAATAGCCGTTGCCTTTCGGGTTGATATCGATGAACGGAATCACCATCAGGCCAACGATAATCAGACTCGGCAAGACCACTCCCGCATGCCAGGGATCAAAATAGACCAGCATCTCTTGGAGCCCGAGAAAATACCAGGGAGCTTTGGACGGGTTAGGCGTGCGCGTCGGGTTGGCGGGTTCCTCCAGCGGCGCGTCGATCATGATCGACCACAGGGTCAATCCCACCATGACAAACAGGGCAACCAAGAACTCCATGCGCACTAAGTGCGGCCAGGTATGGATCTTGTCGTCTACGGGAAGCCTCTTCTCTCGGGTTGCCTCAGCCATAACTATTATTCCATCTTAGATCTGAGATTTTGGATTCGAAGGAACTTGGAACTTCAATGGGTATTAAAAACTGTGTTTGAACCTTTTAATCTTGAACCTTTGAACTCCCCTCTAAAGCGATGGGCCGGAAAAACCGTCCCTCCGGATACGCCAGAAATGCACCGCCATCAAGATGCTGGCGACCAAGGGAATAAAAATGCAGTGCAGGATATAAAATCTAAGCAGCGTGTGTGGGCCGATCTCGCCGCCGCCGAAAAGAAAAGCCCGCGCGTCATAGATGGGGTTGGCGCCGACAAAATCGGCGAAGGGACCTTCATAACCCAGCAAAGGTGTGGCGCGCGCCATGTTCGAACCGACCGTAACCGCCCAGATGGCCAGCTGATCCCAGGGCAACAGGTAGCCGGTGAAGCTCAAGAGCAGCGTCAAAACGAGAAGCAGCACACCGACGATCCAATTAAACTCACGGGGCGGCTTGTAGGACCCGGTGAGGAACACGCGAAACATATGGAGCCAGACGAAAACAATCATGGCATGGGCCGACCAGCGGTGCATATTACGCATGAGCATGCCGAAGGGCATGTCGAATTCCAGATATTTCATATCGGCATAGGCGTATTCCGCCACGGGCCGGTAATAAAACATCAAATAGATACCTGTCACCGCGGTGACCAGAAACATGAGAAAGGTGAGGCCGCCCATACACCAGGTAAAGCGCATGCGCACGGCATGGCGCCTGACTTTGGCGGGATGAAGGTGGAGAAATACGTTGGCCGTAACCATCAACACGCGGTTTCGCGGCGTATCTTCATAGCCATGGCGGAAGATCGCCCGCCAAACCTGATTTTCGACAATGTCGTTTTTTATTTTTTCAAAAAGGCTCATTATTTTTTCCGTTATACTTTCAGCACACTGTCCCCAAACTGTTCGTCGGGTTCCACATCCGGCGCCATTTTGAAGACTTTGCTCTTATCGACGACCAACTGGCCGTCATCACCGACTGTGACCTTAAAACGATCCAGAGGACGCGGCGCCGGCCCCTCGAAATTTAATCCCGACTTAAAAAACCCGCTGCCGTGGCAGGGACATTTGAATTTGTTTTCGGCCCCGAGCCAACGCGGTGTGCATCCCAGGTGGGTGCATTTGGCAAATACCGCGTAAATACCGGTTTCTTCCCTGACGATCCAGACTCGTTGGTCCTGCTTATACTTCTCGCTGACTTCACCGATCGCGTAATCCGAAGGCAGGCCGGCTTTAAAAGTTGAGGGCGGCTGAAAAAGCACGCGAGGAAACGCCGAGCGAACAAAAGCTAACAGGCTCAAGCCTCCGAATATGCCAAAGCCTCCCCATCCCATACGAGTGAAAAAGTCCCGGCGCGACCAAATGCCTTGTTTCTTTTTTTCTGCCTCGGCCATGACTGCTCTATCCTTTGATCCAGCTGATGAGGGCGCCCCAAACTACAAAGATCAGCCCTCCAATCATCAAAACCAACCCTACGGGCCCGAAGATGAACGACAAACCGGCCCCCAAAAAAAATATCAAAATTCCCGTTCCCAACGGGTTAAAGGGGGCTGGAATCGATCCTCCTGTCTTCTCTTCCTCCGCAACCTCATGGATCAACTCCTCGCGGACAAGGGCAAACGCTAGCTCTTTGAGATCTTCTCGCCGTTCCGGTTGGGCGCCCTGAATGAGACGGCCAAGCTCCTGAGCTAGTCTTTCGATCTCTTGTTCGCGCGCTTCTGACGCGCCATTGGGAGGATCGGATACCACTTAAGATTAGATTTTTTGATTAATATAGAAATTGCGCTTTGTCAACCATTTCGCCGCCAAACCGTCATCTTCTGCGCAGCAAAACCAGCGCCATCGCGGCCATTCCTTTGCCTTGACCCAGCCAACCGAGTTTTTCCGCCGTTGTCGCTTTGATGCTAATTCGATTCTCGGTGATCCGTAACCGGCTGGCGACGCGCTTTCTCATCGCCGCGTAGTAAGGCGATAACTTCGGCTCCTGGGCGACCAACGATAGATCCGCATTGACCAGTTGGAATCTTTTGCGGCGCATTATCCGCAGCGCTTTGTCTAACATAGTTTCGCTGGAAATATTTTTGTAGCGGGGATCGCTGTCCGGAAAATGCGTGCCAATATCGCCCTCTCCCATCGCCCCGAGAATCCCATTGACGAGCGCGTGTAGCACCACATCGGCGTCCGAATGACCGAACAATCCCTTGCTGTGAGGAATTTCAACGCCGCCAAGAATCAGCTTTCGGCCGCTACGAAACCGATGCACATCGAAACCATGGCCTACGCGAAATTCCATTGCACCCCATTCCGAATGTTGCGGGTGGCCAAGGCCCAGCAGGGCCGCAGGAACCGGCGTTCGCCTTTAGGGGAGTCTATGACGGATTTCATGATTCGCTATGAGTCTCTGGCTAAAGACTAGGAATATAGCATTCTTGTTCCCAATCCGCCCGAACGGCAACGAGTAAACCGGCCGCGGGGCGACGCCGATCACCTCATCATCATCACTCGATACGGCGAAACAATCAACAACCTCCCTGATTCACTAGCGCTTTAACCGGCTACGCGACCGGAATTTTTAACCGGCATGGACCCGTTGGAACTGGCCAAACGATGCGCTATAATTCGCTGCAACCAAGGAAGCTTCAGTGACGCGTATCATCGTTCTCTCTGTGCTGTTTCTCGTAGGACTATCCCTGATCACGGTAGTTTCCGGACAGGTCCAACTGGGAAGAGATTTTCGCCGGGCGGACCGTTCCAGCGCCGGCATCGCGCCGCTGGCGGAAAAATCACTAGAGGCCGTGGTTCAGGTTTATGCTGCGCGTGCGCTCAACTGGCGCGGCATCTTCGGAGTGCACACCTGGATCGCCACGAAGCCAGAAAATGCGGCTCAATACACGGTGCACCACGTCATCGGCTGGCGTCTATACCGTAACCTCCCAACCGTGGTCTCCGCCCCGGGCATTCCGGACGGCAGGTGGTTCGGCAACGAGCCCGTGCTCCTGGTTGATTTGCGCGGCGAAACTGCGGCGCAGGCGATACCAAAGATTATCGACGCTATTGCGAACTATCCCTATCCCAACGAGTACAAACTGTGGCCGGGCCCCAATAGCAATACGTTCACGGCCTATGTTGGCAGGCAAGTTCCGGAACTCAGACTGGACTTGCCGGTGACAGCGCTCGGCAAAGATTACCCTATCAACGGATCCATCATCGACCGCACACCCAGCGGCACCGGATATCAGCTTTCGTTGTTCGGGCTGCTCGGCATGTCCGTGGCGCGGGAGGAAGGAGTCGAACTCAATTTACTCGGTTTAAGTTTCGGCATCGATTTCTCCAAGCCCGCGCTCAAGCTCCCCATCGTCGGCCGGCTGGGAGTCGGCGACCACTAATGTCATCTCCCTGAGACTCGCACCACACTCAATAGCGCCCCGATAAAACAAAGCAGCGCCGCTGTCCAATAGGTATAAGAGAAACCCTGGAGAAACGCCGTGTGCACTGGCGATTCGCCGGAGCTGGGGAATGGTCCGCCGAGATTCGCCAGCGAGGTCTCTCCCGTGACCGCCAGCAGTTGAAAGCTCACCATCGTCGCTCCCAGAGCCGCGCCCATCGAGTTGCCAACGCTGCGTACAATGGACAAGAAAGAAGAGCCGATTCCCAGTCTTTCTCTCGGGATAGAGCTCATCAATAAATTATTGTTGGGGGTTTGAAACATGCCCATCCCCAGCCCTAATAGACCCGACCACACAATAATTTCAACGGACGTTGTAGCCAGCGAAACAAAGCTCAAACACGCAAACGCGACACTCGTGGTCGCCAATCCCAGGCAACAAAGTCTCTCGGGAGCGAATTTTTCCGACAGCCAGCCGGTAAACGGCGCCAGCATGGCCATCGCCAACGGCGTCGGCGCCACCAAAAACCCGGCGCGCAAGGGATCCAATCCCATCACCAACTGCGTACAAAAAGGCATCAGCAAAGTATTGATGCTCATGGCGACGAAACTGATCCATCGCGCGCCGTTTCCCAGGGTAAACGCGCGGATGCCGAACAGAGACAGATCCAGAAGCGGATAACGGCAGCGTTTTTCCCACAGAACGAAAAACGCCAGCGATAATATTCCTCCAATGAACGTTAAGCCGACAAACGAACTTTGCCAGGCCCCCTTCTGAACCGTCGTCAGCGCCAGCATGAGCAGCGATAGACCCATGGCAAAAGCGGCCGCGCCGATAAAATCAAAAGGCTCTCGCTTTTCCGACGACCCCTTAAAACTCTCGGGCGGCAACAAGATCCGCGCCGCGCAAAAACCTAGGAACGCGAGGGCCGCCGAGACATAAAAATTTGAACGCCACCCCAAAGTCTGGGTGAGCAAGCCGCCAAGGACCGGTCCCATCGAATAACCGAGCGCCGAGATGGTTCCACCCGCTATTCCCATCGCCCGCCCGCGTTCCGCAGGCGGGAAAAGCGCAGTGACCAGAGCAAAATTATTGGCCATGGTGAGCGCGCTGCCCACGGCTTGCAGGGCACGAAAAGCGATCAGTTGCGCCGCGCTTCTCGACCATCCCGCGACCAGCGCGCTCACCGCATAAATAATAAAACCGGCGTTAAATAGTTTTCCGACGCCGAACCGGTCCGACAATTTGCCGCAGGGCAGATAGAGGGATGCCGTAATGAGCGCGTAGACAAGTGCGATCCAAGCGGCCAAAGTTAAATCCGCCTCGAACTCCGCGATGATGACCGGAAGCGCGATGCTGAGCTGTCCCGAGTCCGCGGTGACGATCAGGGTGGCCAGCGAGGAAACCGACAGTGACCACCAATGCTTGCGGCCGGGTTTCGCACATGGGTCTTCCGACAAATTCATGGGGGAGCGGATTTTTTACCCTGCCACTGGCCAATAGCGTCCTTTGCTTTTAGTGATTTTTAGCGAGACGCCGTACAGCGCATTTAAAACATCGCCGCTGAGCGCGCCGCGGCTGGGTCCGCGGTAGAGGACCTTGCCGCTTTGCAAAACCAGCGTCTTCCTGAACAGCGGCAGAATCTCCTCGATGTGGTGCGTCACATAGATTAACGACGGAGTTTGTTTCTGCCTTCCCACCATCTGCAACGTTGAGAGAAAGTTTTCTCTCGCCCCAGGGTCCATGCCGGCGCAGGGTTCGTCCAGTACGATGAGGTAGGGCCGTGTCATCCGCGCCCGCGCGATCAATACTTTCTGCTGCTCTCCTTGGGACAGGCTGCGAAATTCCTGGTCGATGAGCTCCTCGCACCCCATTTGCTCCAGATATCGCTTCGCCGTCCGGTAATCGGTTTGGCTCGCCTCCCCGCCGAACCCTTCCATGTAACCGATCTGCGCGAATTTTCCCGACACCACGGTCCGCAACGCCTTCTCGCGCGCCGGAATCTCCGCCGCCAGAGTCGAGGTCACCCAACCGATGCTCTTGCGCAGCTCGCGCAAATTGATGAGGGTTTTCCCCTTACGGTAGATTTCGCCGCCCGCGTTGGGCCAGAGGTAGCCGCAGGCGAGTCTCAGTAGCGTGGTCTTGCCGGAGCCATTCGGTCCCACAATGGCCCAATGCTCTCCTCTCGCCACCGCCCAGCTGATGGACTGAAGAATGACGCGACCGTTCGCTACATAGCTGACATCGCGGAGCTCGAGCGCGGGAGTTCGTTTCATCATTGCGGCTCTCGCCAGTACTCCATCACTCCATTGCCGCAATTTTCCCCCGCTCCAATACACCGGGACTTTTATTGTTTGAAACGCGTGAAAACCTGCAAGGCATTGTGGGCGAAAATCTTTTCCTTGTCATCGCCGCTGAGCCAGGGAATGCTTTCGATGTTCGGTCTCACATCGTCGTACCACTTTCCGGTGCGAGGATCGACCTTGGAACCGGCGCCCGGACGCTCGGTGCCGAACAGGCATCGCTCCGGGCCGCAAATCCGAAACAGCAACTTCAACGACTCCACGTTGTAGAGCGCCGTGTCGAAATATAGCTGTTTCAGCCGCTGGTCGAAATTTTCCGTGTCATTGGGGCCGCGGAGCTGCGAGCGCCAGCGCCCGACCTGATAGGGAACCGAGCCGCCGCCGTGGGAAATGATCAATTTTAACTTGGGAAAATCTTTAAACACATTAGAATCCACCAACGACAGAATAGCGATGCTTTCCTCGGTGATGAAGTGGCCGTGAAACGATTCCCGCGGATTTTTGCAACTGGCCCCGTGTATCAGCGCCGGAACATCCATTTTCACCATCTTTTCATAAAGCGGATACCAGTATTCATTGCCCATCGCGGGCGTCAGCCCGTCGCCTTCCCCGGGATCGGGGTTGATCATGATACCGACGAATCCGAGATCATTGATGCAGCGGTCGATCTCTTCAAACGTGTTCGTCACCGCGACTCCCGCGTTTTGCGGCAGTCCGCCGATGGCGCGAAAGGTCTTGGGCTCCATTTTCACTTGCAACGCCAGCGCGTCGTTAACCGCCTGGCAGTACCAGTGCACGATTTTCTCCGGCTTAGCCGAGTGCATCATCGTGTAGGGTCGCGGCGAGATAAACGCGAAATCGGTGCCGACTTCGCCCAGCACTTCTGAGTGCCTGTGGCCATGCCATTTGGCCTCCTGAATGTTTTTTTCCGTTACCACGGTTCCCCGGGGTCGATGGAACCCCGCGCTATTGATCAAGCCAGCTTGAAAAGTCTGCAGCTGCTCGCCCGCGACAATGTGGTTGTGAATGTCGATAATCATGACGTTTTCCTTTCTCCGTAAACTGGCTCCAAACCCTATCAGAAACTTATCCCCGTCTGTCAAGCCGTTCGCAGTATCGAGTCTAGAGTTTCGAGTCTCGCGTTATCCCGCAAGCCAAATCCGCCGACATGATCTTCGCGCCATTGCGGGAATATTTTTCCTTCGCGCCTGTTTTTCCTTTGTCACTCCGAAACACGATCACGGGCATCTAGCACTGATTTCTGCGGCGGCCGCAAAAAAATGCTCATGCCGCCGGAGCCGATGAGCGCGGCGACAAAAATGGCAAAGGAGAGGCCATAGGTACGGGTGAGGTCAAAAAGAAAACCGAAGAATGGCGGGCCCACCGCCGCCAGCCCATGAGTGAGCAGCAGGCCTAGGCCGCGCACTTTTCCGAGGGACTTGCGGCCGAAATAATTCGCCCAAAGGATTTCCGGCAAAACCATGCCGCCGCCGAGGCCGATGCCGTAAAGTAAAAATCCCCCATAAAGAAAAAAGAGGTTTCCCGTGGAAATGGCCAATGCCAAACCCGCTCCTTGAACCACGAACTTGCTCATAACAACGAGAGGAAGTGACATTCGCTCAGCCAAGAAGCCCCAGGCTAGAGGAGATGCAAGTTGCATGGAGGCTATGACGCTCATGACGGTGCCGGCCACCACGTCCGAATGTCCAAGATCGCTCACATAAGCGAAGACATGAAGGTTGAGACCCGTCACCCCCATGCTGGAAACCCCGAAAATCATGACCAGCAGCCAAAACGCGCCTGTGCGCGCGGCTTCGCGACGGGTCCAGACGACATCGTCCTCAGCCGGCGATGCGGCGGAGGCTTTTTCATGGCGCGCCGCGTTCACGGTTGGCGGCGCTACCGGCGTCAGAACGCCGTCGGGATGAAGCCCCATTTCCTCGGGAGACCTGCGAACAAAAAATAGCGCGGGCCCGACCACCAGCGCTATCGTCACAAGCCCGAACAAAGCCCATGTTTGGCGCCAACCCAGCCATAGAATCAACGATGCCGCGACGATGGGAATACAAACCTTGGCGAATCCGACGCCCATACTGGACAGGGCGAAGGCTCTTCCGCGACGACGCAAAAACCAGTGGGCGATGGCCACATTGATAACCATTTGCCCCATTAAAGCATCGCCCATGGTTACCAGCGTCCAGCGAACCAAAACGAACTGCCAAAAGGTCTCCACCTGGCTTAAAAGGAGATAGCCCATGGCGACGACTATGGCTCCCAAGGCGATCATCCAGCGGCCGCCGTGGCGGTCCACCTGCGTACCGATAAATGGCGCCATGGCTGCGGCGATGAGCCCTTCACCGGAACGAAGGAGCGAAAAAACCCCGCGGGAAACACCCAGGTCGGCCGTTAACGGTTTGAGAAAAACGCTGAGTGTGCTGGCGAGGGAAAAAACGGAAGCAAGGTTGGCAAGAAAACCGACACCGACGATGTACCAGCCGTAAAAAAATCGCCGGGTGCCCGCGTTAACTGCCGCCCCATCCATCGATGCCACGCATCTTCCTTAGCAGGGATTCCGCGTGGCGCGCAAATGAACGGGCGTGACGGACACGATCCGAATTACTTCACTTGGCTCTCAGATCGTTTCGCCTGGATTAGTGCGCGGAGATTATTGACACGCTCTTCCCCGCTGGGATGGCTACTCAGGAACGGAACAGGTCCTGAACCGGGTACAACCAGCAATTTTTCTTGAAGCCGCACCGCCGCCTGGGGATCGTAGCCGCTTGCCATCATGTACTCGATACTCGACGCATCCGCCTCTCGCTCGTCGTCCCGGCTATAAGCGGCTTCCATCAAGTCGGCGCCCAGCCCGGTAATCGTTCCGGCCGCCGGCACTCCCGCCATACCTAGCCCAGCGCCAACAAGATTTCCGAGACCTCGAATGGTGTTGGATCGGATCTGGCCCTTTTCTACATGGCCCCTCGCCCAGTGCGCCGCCTCGTGGCCCAGCAACGCAGCGTATTCGTCAATATCATCTCCTATCAACTGAATCATCGCCGAGTTTAGCGCAATCACGCGCCGTCCGTTCATCAACGCGGCGAATGCATTGGGCTCCTCTCCTTCGACAATCAACAATTCCGACGGTATGCCAGCGGCGCGAGTGATCCGAATGTGGGCCAGCATCAGTTGCTGCACGGTTTTTCTATTGAGCGTTAGGACCACTTGTTCGTTACGGCCCAGTAGCCTGATTGTCGGCCCCTGCGCCAGCGCAATATCGCGCACGCGCCACACATGCCGCCCCTCAAGAGCCGAGCAACCCGATAGCACGGCTAAAAAAAGCGCTACAACGACCAGCTTCATCAATCTAATCTTGAACGCGTGTCTTGTGCTGGTTAACCCTATACACGAGACGCTAGACTCCAAACCCTCCTTCGAACTTCACTCGAACTTGAGTGTCTAATACCAGGCCGCGGCTCGTCAAGACTAGCGGCAACTTATAAATTGCGCTAGCTTTACCTTACCGTCTGGCGAGAGAAAGGACCTCAAATGAAGAGCTGGTTGGTCATGTTCGGCTGTGTCTTATTATGGACGTCCTTGGTTCACGCGCAGCAGGGCGACCAACGACCGAGGCCGCCGACTGTGACGGCCCACGGCGAAGCGGTAATCACCGTCGAGCCCGACCAAGCTGAGATCGACATCGGCGTCGTCACCCAAGCGAACAACGCGCCGCACGCCGCGAAGGAAAACACCGAAAAACTATCAAGAGTTCTCGCCGAGGTAAAGAAACTTCTAGACGCAGCAGACGAGGTCAAAACCGCCAGTTATTCACTAAATCCAAATTACCGTTACCCCCAAGGGGGCAAACCGGAGATCGTCGGCTATACCGCCACCAATATATTGCGCATCAAAACCGCCAATCTGGCAAATGTCGGCCGGTTGATTGATAAGGCAATGCAGTCGGGAGCCAATAACATTGGTCGCCTTGCCTTTACGTTGAGAGACGAGCACGGAGCCCAACTGCTCGCGCTGCGTTTGGCCTCGCAGAAGGCGAAAGCCAAAGCGGAGGAAATGGCCGGCGCCCTGGGATTAAAGATTGTTAGAATTGTTGCGTTGAACGAAGGCGAACGCGGCATGCGGCCGATCGTGATGCCCCTGGCTCGCAGCGGGCAAATGGAAACTCTCGCGGCCGCTCCGACACCGGTTGAGACAGGCACCATCGAAGTCCGTTCATCGGTGGCGCTGACTGCAGAAATCGGACCTAAATAATTCGTTCTCCTAACTCTTTACTGCTAACTTTTCTATTTCTTAAACCTGAAGCTTTCCCGGGTCCTGGTAATAGTGTTTATAGTACCAATCCGCGATTTCCCCTGCCGTGGTCCTCCAAACACCCTCGTGGGAGCAAATATATTCCAGCGCTTTTGCAAGATACTTGATCCGAAAGGGCAGGCCGATAACGAACGGGTGTAGCGGCAGGCAAAAAACCCGCCCGCCCGTTTGGCTGTCTCGATACAGCGTATCGAAATGATCGCACACCATTCGGTAGTACTGTTCGGGCGTATGATTCTCCCGAAGGAAAACCCGTATATCGTTCACTCCAAGCTCGTAGGGTACGACGATCATCCGGCCCCGCTTGACGCGCATCGGTGTCGGTTGCTCATCGTTGCCCCAATCGCAAACATATTCGAACCCTTCGGCCGCCAGGTAATCCGGGGTGTTAAAAGTTTCGCCCAATCCGGGCCCCAGCCAACCCCTTGGGGTTTTCCCTGTTGCGGCAGTAATCATTTCCTTCACCTGCCTGATAATATCGCGTTCGGCTTCCGCAGGGTAATCGAGCATCGATATGCTGTTGGTCATGCCGTGCCCCAGCCATTCCCAATTGCGTTTGTTGCCTTCCTCGATGATGGCCGGATGCTGTTGGCAAACCTCCGCGTTTAAGAGCACGCTGGCGCGAATCCCGAATCGGTCCAGGGTCTCCATGATGCGAAAAACCCCGACCCGCGAACCGTAATCGCGCAGCGTGTAACCCGGCACGTCTGGCGTGTGATTACTACCCGAGCCACGAATGGGCATGTCGAAATGAAAATATTCGATGTTCGGCGCGACCCAGAGCGCGATGCGGCCATGATTGGGCCATTCAATATTTGGTCGCCTTATGATTGGCGAATAATCGTAACGGTGGTTTTGCATATTAGACCTGCAGGTCGCGATATTTGTGAATTCACAGAGTCACCGGCCACGAGCACGATCACCGCGCTCAACCGTGGTTTGCTCAACTCACCGCCCCCGGCCAAGTCGACGGGTACAAACAGCCAAGAAGTCTATTTGGCGGCTGCGAGCGCGGCGTCGTAGTTGGGATGATCGCCGATGCTACCCACGTATTCGACATATTTCACTTTGTTGTCTGAACCAACCACAAAAACAGCTCGCGCCAGCACACGATCCAGCGGCCCGCCGGATATCAGCACGCCATAATTCTTGCCGAACGAGGCGTCCCGATGATCGCTGGCGGTGACGATCTTATCGACACTCGCCGCACCGCACCAGCGCTTTTGGGCGAAGGGCAAGTCCGTACTGACGCAGACTATTTCCACGTTCGACAACTTGCTCGCTGCTTCGTTGAATTTTTTCGCCTCTGCATCGCACACCGGTGTGTCCAGGGAGGGAACGGTAGCGATGATGCGTGTCTTGCCGGTGCTGCTCGCCAAGGTGTAATCGCTCATGTCCGCGCTTTTCTGCAACTTGAAATCAGGCGCCGGTTGACCGACTTTCACCTCGCTGCCCAACAAAGTCAGGGTAGTATCTTTAAACTTAACCGTAGCCATAGATTCTCCTCCTGTAATGATAAAAATAATTTAGAGACAACACCCTTTTTATTCACTCACGGTGCAACTATCAAGAGCCAGCGGAAACGAACGAGTGGATGGACTACGGATGCCAGGTTAACGGAAAAAATATCGCGCTGATTACCGTAGATCGAACCGCTCGCGAAGCTCTTTCCAAGACGCGATTCCGGCAAATTCATCCAACACCGTCGTCGTCGGGGGAAGAATAGGAAAATCCTCTCGATAACCGCGGGCCAGCGCTTCGTGCGCTTTTAGCCAGACGCTGTCTGTGACTTCTTCGGATCTTGCAAGCGGGCTTTGGCCAGGTGGAAGCGAAGCGAGATAGAATCGGGTATCGAACCGCATGGAATAAATCTCCGGCGTCACTCTATGAAAAAAATAAGTGATCCGTAATAAGTCGCAGTAAAGATCCTCTGATGCCAAAAAATCCCCGAAGGCAAGCTCTTGTTTGACAATAGCCTTGCGCTGCTCCTCGAGCCGCCGTTTCGTGGCCTCTTCGCCCGCAGCGACGGGCTTTCCCGATGCCGACTCGCATAGCAGAATGCCCACTTCTTCGAAAAGTTCTCTGACCGCCGCCACCCAGTGCCCCAGAGCGACGTCGTTGTCATGCCGGTTGCCGAGAAGACGCCTCGCCTCTTCACCGGAAAGCCCGCGGCAGCGCTCGATCGTTCTCGGGGAATAATCGTCTTCGTGCACCGTACCGCCAGGAAAGACATAGAAACCGCCAAGAAATTTCATTTCCGCCGGGCGCCGAGTAAGGAGTATTTCGAAGCTATCATTCTTCTCCGGACGGACCAGAACGACCGTTGAAGCGTAGCGGGCCCGAACCATAGCTTATGTTGGCGCAACACCGCTATAACCGTTCAAACCGTTCCAATTATTTAAACCGTTTGAACGTAGCGCAGCGAATGAACTGCTTGAACGATTTGAACCTGTCACCTCAAAGTGCACCGACAAGGTGACATTGAAATCCCCTGGCGATGGAATAGGGGGCGTCACTTCCGTCCAAGTTCCCGCAGGAGCTTCTCCCACTTGGTATTTTCCTTATCGTACTGATCGACGGTCATCCCGGCCTCGGGGTACCACCGCTTGAATTCAGGCTTGCTTAAGGCGCTGTCGAGGCCAAACTTGGTCAATATCTTCTGTCCCTCGGGGCCAAGCAGAAAATCGATGAACAGCAAGCCGCCGTGAGGATGAGGCGCGTTGGCCGGCAGCACAACTCCCCCTGCATTGGTCGGAACGACTTCCATGGGAACCCACTTGATGGGCGCCCCCTTGGCCATGGAGACGCGCGAGTGACTTAAAAAGGTCGTCGGCGAAGCGGCGAGTTCGCCGGAGATCACCATATCGAGTATCGCCCGGCCGGAAACCGCATGGAGCGTGATATCTTGCAATTTAAGCTTTTGGATAAACTCCGCGCCGCGGGTGGCCAACATGGCGCCGATCACGCGACCGCCGGTTTCGCTGGTGGCAAAGCCTATTTTGCCTTTGAATTCGGGCCTCAATAGATCATCAAATTTTTTTGGCGTGGCATTGGCCGGAACAACATTAGTGTTGTAACCGACTCCGATATAAGACTCGCGATCCGTTGCCCAGTAAACCATACCCTTATCGGCTTTTTCCTTTACCTGGTCCGGATATTGCGCCAGCTGCGGAGAGAAGTACGGGGCAAGAAGCTTGTACTCCTGCATGACCTTGAGAACCGGCGGCGTGGTTTCTACTACATCGACGAGGTAGCGCTTGGCCTGCGCCTCCTGCATGATTCTTGCGAGCAGATCGTCGCTCCCGGCTCGATAAACGTCGACTTTAATACCTGGATATTTTGCTTCGAACGCCTTTGGTACTTCCTGATTCGGCCCTCCGGTAAGAGACGTGTACCAGAGTACTTTGCCTTCTTTCTTGGCGCCTTCCAGGAGCATCTTCTCCCGGTCGGGCTTGCTATAAGCCGCCAACTCGACCACCGACATCGGCTTTCCTCCCTGCGCCCAACCGAACGACGGCCAACCCAACACGACGAGCATCGCGGAAATGAAAAGTTTCATTGCTGTCTCTCCTTGCCTCACAAGATAATCTCGCAATAATTTACTTACATCTAGGCCAACGGCAAAACAACCGCGCTGGCGCCTTACCCCTTACAACTTACTGATTTTTCCTTGGCGTCTTTGCGCCTTTGCGGGAGAATATTCTTCTCCGGATTCGGATTATTATCCCGCCAAGTCGCCAAGGCGCAAAGTTTGGAAAAACCATCTTACATTTCGTTATTGCGTGATTACTTAGCGTCTTTGCTACTTTGCGCGAGAATTATCTCTCGGATGTGGGGTTGAGGGGAACTCTAGACCCGAAACCCTAGACGCTAGACGTCTTTGGCAGCTAGCCCTTGAATCGCAAAACGTTATAAGCGGTGACGGGACGGTGAAACCCTTTTAACGTAAGTTCCCCGGCGGGCTCCACCGCCACGGCATCTTCCACGATCCCGAGAAGTCGTTGTGAAATTAGGATTTCGCCGGGCTTTGCCTCGCCGCAAAGGCGCGAGGCGAGATTACAAACGGTTCCAATAGAGCCATAATCCCACCGTCCTTCGAACCCGATGGCACCGATAGTCGCATAGCCCTGAGCGATACCAACGCCAAAGCCCAGCTCATAGCCTAGCTTGCGCCATTTGATCGTGAGTTTGTCGACTCCATCTCGCATCGCCAGCGCCATATGGATCGCCCGCTGCACCGGATTGGGAATCGGAACGGGATCGTTAAATAGAACCATCATGCCATCGCCCATGAAACACTCGAGCGTCCCTTCATGCTCCAACACCAGTTTGCCCATCTCCGCATGGTACTCCCGCAGTACCCGCATCACCTCCTCCGGCTCCGAGGTCTCGGCGAAGGCGGTGAAACCGCGCAGATCCAAGAAAACCACCGTCACTTCCTGGCGATGGGTCTTAAGAGGATCTTCGACGCCGCCCGACACGATCAGCTCAGCCAGTTGCGGCGAGAAAAAACGCTTGAGCCGACCGAGACGCTCCAGTTGACCGACCTGTTCATCGACCCTGTGTTCCAAGTTCTTGTTCAACTCCAAGAGCTGAGCCGCCTGTTCCTGAACCTTGTCATGGAACTCTTTTATGCGAAGGAGCGAGCGCACCCGGGCAAGAAGCTCAGGTTGATTGATCGGCTTGGTGAGAAAGTCATCGGCTCCGGCATCGATCCCTTTTATCCGCTCTTCGGCCGGATCGAGCGCCGTAACCATGACCACAGGGAGAATCCCGATACTGAGATCCTCGCGGATTTTGCGGCAGACCTCATAACCGCTCATCTCCGGCATCACCACGTCCAACAGTACCAGATCCGGCTTCTCCTGTTCCACCCGCGCTAAAGCCTCGCGCCCCGATGCGGCGGTAAGCACGTTGTACCCCTTGGCGCTTAACAAATCAGCCAGGAGCTTCACGTTCCTCGGAGTATCGTCCACCACCAAAATTTTCGCTGGCGTATCCATGTTCGCTATTCAGAAAGGGTTAGGCGCAAGGACTGAGGAGTGGGGAGTGGGTCCCCTTACGCCTCACTATTTTCCCCGTCCGCCAAGTACCCGTTCGATTTCGCCAAGAAATTCTTTCACCCCGATGGGCTTCGTTTGATAGCCGTCAAATCCCAAGGCCAACATCGTCTTCCTGTTATGGGTCATGGCAGAGGCCGTAACCGCCATCACGGGTATATCTTTTGTTTTCACGTCGGCGCGCAGCGCGTTTAGCGCTGCAATCCCATCCATGCCCGGAAGTTGGATATCCATGAGAATCAGATCGGGAGACTTTTCCGAGGCGAGCTTGAGGCCTTCTTCGGCCGTCTCGCTTTCTAGGGTCGCGTAACCCTTCACCTGGAGCAGATCCCGCACTAGCTTCCGGTTTTTCTCGTTATCCTCGATGATTAATATAAGCTCGCCAGCCATTTTAGTTACTCACCACGAAGAGCCCAGCGCGGCTGAGCCGCAACCAAAAATGACAGAATCAATTAGTTGGTGTAAAGAGTGGGTATGAGTACAACCCACTCGACAGTGAAAAATGAGGTAGCCGGTGCGTTC